>OOCU01000126.1_pt1 | contig 88633 bp, 61 predicted proteins | sample 1671781 | NCBI WGS metagenome assembly OOCU01 (sample SAMN06348192, study PRJEB24527) | human gut metagenome | reverse complement strand
GAGAATGATAACAATTAAATAAATTAAAACATGGCACATCCTAAAAGAAGACAAGGTAAGACAAGAACAGCCAAGAGAAGAACTCATGACAAGGCTGTCACTCCAACAATGGCTATTTGCCCGAACTGCGGCGCATGGCATATTTATCACACTGTATGCGGCGAATGCGGCTATTACAGAGGTAAGTTAGCTATCGTAAAAGAAGCAGCTGTGTAAGTTTGTCATAATCACATAGATTTTGATAAACGAAAGAAATAGCCCTAAAAGTATTTTTAGGGCTAATTTTTTAATTGGGATATAGTCTCATTATTTTTAAAGTTATGGATAAATTGAACGCGGTTATAACAGGTGTAGGCGGATACGTTCCTGAAGATGTATTGACAAACGAGGACATCTCGAAACTGGTCGATACGACAGATGAATGGATCATGACACGTGTTGGTATCAAAGAACGCCGAATTTTGAAAGGAGAGGGCATGGGTACCTCTTACATGGGCATACGTGCTGTGAAGCAACTGCTCGAAAAAACGAATGTGAACCCGGAAGAGATAGAAGTGATCCTGACTGCTACGACGACAGCGGATCATCACTTCCCTACTACCTCTTCGATCATCGCTCACCATACCGGATGTAAGAATGCAATGACTTTCGATTTGCAGGGGGCTTGTGCAGGTTTCCTGTATGGGCTGGAAACAGGTGCAAACTATATTCGTTCGGGACGTTATAAGAAAGTAATTGTTGTTGCCGGTGATAAGATGACAGCCATTACCGATTATCAGGACCGTTCGACTTGTCCTCTGTTTGGCGATGCCTGTGGTGCAGTGTTACTGGAACCGACGACGGAAGATGTTGGTATTATCGATACGATCCTGCGTACGGAAGGTACCGGTTATTCTCACTTGATCATGAAATCTGGTGGTTCAGCCTATCCTCCCAGCCACGAGACTGTTGATAATCGCGAACATTTCGTTTTTCAGGATGGTAAATATGTATTTAAGTATGCTGTTTCTTATATGGCCGATGTGGCTGCAGAAATAGCAGAGAAAAATAATCTGACTCACGACGATATTACATGGATTGTTCCCCACCAGGCCAACCTGCGCATCATCGATGCAACAGCCAAACGTCTGGGTGTGGATATGGACAAAGTCATGATCAATATCCAGAAATACGGTAATACAAGTGCCGGAACAATTCCTATCTGCCTTTGGGAGTGGGAAGACAAGCTGAAGAAAGGGGATAACCTGATTCTGGCTGCATTCGGTGCCGGTTTTACTTGGGGTGCAATTTATCTTAAATGGGGTTATAATGGAAAACAAGCATAAGTCCGGCTTTGTTAATATTGTCGGTAATCCTAATGTAGGGAAGTCTACGCTGATGAACCGTTTGGTGGGAGAGCGCATCTCCATCATCACGTCGAAGGCGCAGACCACCCGTCATCGTATCATGGGGATTGTGAATACCGACGATATGCAGATCGTGTATTCAGACACGCCGGGAGTCCTGCATCCGAATTATAAGTTGCAGGAATCTATGCTGAATTTTTCGGAGTCGGCATTAGGCGATGCCGACGTGTTGCTCTATGTGACCGATGTCGTTGAGACAATCGATAAAAATGAAGAATTTCTTCAGCGGGTTAAAACGGTAGAATGTCCCGTCCTGTTGCTGATCAACAAGATCGATACAAGCAACCAGGGGGAACTGGAAAAACTGGTTGCCCACTGGAACGAGATACTGCCGAAAGCGGAAATCATTCCGATCTCGGCGCTTTCGAACTTCAACATTGATTATGTAAAACAACGGGTGGAGACTTTGATGCCCGAATCTCCCCCTTATTTTGAAAAAGACGCGCTTACCGATAAACCGGCCCGCTTCTTTGTGACGGAGATCATTCGCGAGAAGATACTCCTGTACTATCAGAAGGAGATACCGTATGCGGTGGAAGTCGTTGTAGAGCTGTTTAAGGAAGAAGAAGAAATGATTCACATCAAGGCGCTCATCATTGTGGAACGGGATTCCCAAAAAGGGATTATCATCGGGCATAAGGGACAGGCACTGAAAAAAGTAGGAGCCATGGCCCGCAAGGATATTGAACGTTTCTTTGATAAGAAGGTATTCCTGGAAATGTTTGTCAAGGTAGAAAAAGACTGGCGTAACAGGGATAACATTCTGAAGAATTTTGGTTATCAGCTGGATTAATAACAGCGTACAGAAAGGAAATTTATGGGAAATATTGTAGCAATTGTTGGTAGGCCCAACGTAGGAAAGTCCACCCTGTTCAACCGTCTGACCCAATCGCGTCAGGCCATCGTGAACGATGAAGCAGGAACTACCCGCGACCGTCAATACGGTAAAGTGGACTGGACCGGTAAAGAGTTTTCGCTGATCGATACAGGCGGATGGGTAATTAATTCGGATGACGTTTTTGAAGAAGAGATAAACAAACAGGTACAGGTCGCGCTCGACGAGGCGGATGTGATCTTGTTTGTCGTAGATGTTTTGAACGGTATTACTGATTTGGATATCGAAGTGGCTAAGATCCTGCGCCGCAACAAGAAGCCGGTTATCGTAGTCGCCAATAAAGCCGATAACTTTGAAATGCACGCTGCTTCGGCGGAGTTCTATTCGTTCGGTCTGGGCGATCCTTTCTGCGTATCAGCCATCAACGGTTCCAACTCAGGTGACCTGCTGGATAAGATCGTTGAGACGCTTCCGGAGGATCAGTCTGAAACATTGGAAGAAGAGCTGCCCCGTATTGCCATCATCGGCCGTCCGAATGCCGGAAAATCTTCTCTGATCAATGCGTTTATCGGTGAAGAGCGTCATATCGTGACGGATATTGCCGGTACGACCCGCGATTCGATCTACACAAAATACAATAAATTCGGCCTGAATTTCTATTTGGTGGATACAGCCGGTATCCGTAAGAAAGGAAAGGTGAACGAAGACCTGGAATATTATTCCGTGATCCGTTCGATCCGTGCCATTGAAAACTCTGATGTCTGTATCCTGATGGTGGATGCCACCCGTGGTATCGAGAGCCAGGATCTGAATATATTCTCTTTGGTGCAGAAGAATAAAAAGGGTTTGGTGGTTTGCGTAAACAAATGGGATTTGGTGGAAGACAAGAGCCAGCAGGTGATTGACAGTTATACGAATGCCATTCGCGAACGTTTGGCACCGTTTACCGATTTCCCTATCCTGTTTATTTCGGCACTGACCAAGCAACGTATCCTGAAAGTGCTGGAAACAGCCAAGGAAGTCTACGACAACCGTCAGAAACGTATCCCTACAGCGAAACTGAACGAGATCATGCTGCCGATCATCGAGAACTATCCGCCTCCAGCATGGAAAGGAAAGTATATCAAGATCAAATACATCACTCAGTTGCCGGCCGGACAGGTTCCGTCGTTCGTATTCTTTGCCAACTTGCCGCAATGGATCAAGGAGCCTTACAAACGCTTCCTGGAGAACAAGATCCGCGAAAACTGGGATTTCACAGGGACACCGATCAATATTTTCATTCGCGAGAAATAAGAAACAAAAAAGAGATGCTGTTACAGTATCTCTTTTTTTATAGGTTTTCTTTTTCATAGATTTTATTCGGAAAAGAATATCTATCTTTATCGCATTCTAATTAATAACAATTACAACTATGACAAAAATTAATCATTTTTCATCAGATTCGGACTTATCAACTCAAAAAGATAAGTCTTGTGCATGTCGGAATTCCGATAAATGGAATCCGAATGTTCCGTTTCAAACTTCCCAAGAAGAATTTTGGGAACATATCCACGAGATAGAACGGGGAAGGTTTACTCCTTTAGACGAAGGTTTCCAAAAATTTGAGCAATGGAAAACGGCGCTCCTAAAAAGCCGGTTGTAGTTAGTGACCGCTTTTGGGAAAGTTATAATTCCGTATACGAACAAGGCCTTGACTTATTTGGGTATTTTCAAGCAGAAGCATATGCTGCTTCAAGCATAAATCGAATCAAACAAACGCGGAAAATACAGATAGAATAGTTTCGTTGTAAAAGAAAGAGAGTGTGCCATAGTGTGATTTTTGACACACTCTCTTTGTTCTTTATCCTTTTTACTGTCGGGCTTATCACATGATTGGGCGGTCGTCGTCCTTGTCGGAATCATTGATACATATATGATAAAAGGGAAGGAACTGTTTGGATAAGACGGTTTCTGTCGGGGGAAAGGATAATGCGCCGAAAAGATCTCGGTTTCCGTGTCGGAACGGGAGATATTTTTCGGCGCACTATTTATTTTTTGCGTTATCTTTTTATCAGAACGAATTTAGCACCTTATTCAGTTCATTGACCATCTCGTCAGCCGACTTCTGTGTCTCAGCCAACCCTTCCGGTGTAAACATGGCAACCGTCTTGTTCAGCTTCGTCAGTTTGCTGCCTTTCAGTTCTTCGCGGAGGATACGGATCTTTTCGGCATCCTGAAGACCTTCCACCAAACGTTCGAAACGGATGGAGCTACGAGGACCCGGATAGATACTATACGTATCGCCGGCAGCCCAGGTACGGAAACGGGAGTCGCGCAACGGATCAGCCGTCCAGCTGTTGACAGCCCAACGCAGGTAACCGTCATAGCCACCGGCTACGGCATGAACGATTGTCCACGGAGCTTCTGCCGGATCGGAGAAGGTAAATGTGTTCGGGAAAGCTTCTGTACAGCAAGTGTAAACGGTGCTGATCTGACCTTTGCGGTCGCGTTCAGCCTTTACATCTTCCGGGAATTTGTTTCCGTACGGGATACTCAGGTAATATAGGTCGCTTTGTATCTCTTTGTGATAGTTACCCGCCAGCGTGATTTTAAATTCAGGATCGGCGGCTTTGATCACCTTGATGGCTTCCTGCATCGCTTCCATAGGACGTTCGTCCATGGAAATGGCAGTCTTTTCGAACCAGCCTTTTGTACGGAGGTGACGGGAGAAATCTTTCAGGAAAGAACCCCAGTAATCTGCATAGGCTGCATCACCCGGTTTAGCTTCGATAAACTGAACGCGGTTGGTTGCCTGGTCGAAATAGTCGAAGCTGAGTGCCCACGGGATCATTGTGTAGCAACTGATCAGGTCGTTGATGCCCACATCGTTCATCATGAAATCCACCCATTTGTCGAAGACGGTGTAATCGAATGCCCATGTGCCGTCGATCTTCTTCATGCGGAATACCATGCTGTCGAAATGATCTTCCGTCTGTCCTGCCCAGGGTTTGTGCATGATACTGGTGGTGATGGCACGTTGTCCGGCATTCGCCAACATCTTCATGATCGGGCGCATAGCGTCGAAATGTTCCTTGCTCCAGAGCGGCACATCGTAATAGCGGGCCACGGAGTACGGGTTCTGCCATAAATCCAAATGGAATTTCCAGTCTTTCGGTTCCGGCAGGGTACGGTTCAGGACATCTATCTCCACCTGCAGGTTCATCGGCTGGAAGTTTTTGCCTGAAACAGTCAGTGTTCCCTTGTATTTTCCGGCACGTGCATCCGACGGCACCCATACATTCATCCAGATAGGCTGGGTGGTACGTGCCTTGACGTCGTGCATTTTTACGATATCCAATACGTCGGCAACAACGGAAGAATCCCATTCCGCCTTGTTTTCACGATGTCCGCAACCGCCTGTACGTTCTTTGTTCAGTTCGTCTGTCATGACGTAACGAACGAAGTTGGTGGTGATGGCAGAAGAAGGGATCACGGATGAGCCGTTTTTCAAATCGGTCACTGTGATAGTGGCATCCGACAAATCGGCGGTAGTCCACAATACAGCCTGCGCGTTGACACGTTCCCCTTTCCAGGCTTTTGCCTGCCAGCGGGAGTTTTTGGTTATTTTAGGAATACTGAGTTTCGGATAACGAACGTCTGTGCTTGCCCAGCTCAGTTGGGTCGGCGTTGTTATTTTATTCCAAATAGCCTCACTGTCGTGTGGCTTGGTGTCGGTCAGTTCGGTGTAATCGGTACAGATTTTGGAATCCGATTGCTGTGCGTAACAAACCGGGCCTAGCGTTAGCAGGGCACAAAGGATAAGCGAGTTTTTCATGTATAAATGCTTTAGAAGTTTATTCGGGGGATAAAGATAGAAAAAAGATGGAATATATAATTCATTTGATCCTGTTATAATGACAGAACAGCAGATTGCCGTCGTCGTCATACAGGTGCATGCCGTTCCCCTCGCAGTACCGGTACATTTTACAGTCGGCACATTGTCCTTTGCGGGTCCACTCCCGGTTGCGATAGGGTTTGAACTCATTATTCCATACGTCGATGAATTTATCTTTATAGATATTCCCCTGATGGAAGTTGGCACGGATACTCGGACAACCGGAGATGGAGCCGTCGGCTAATACCGAAGCCGTATTGACCCCGGCATTACACTGGAAGATCGAGTCTCGTACTTCGGCTTCATAGTTACCCAGGAATCCTTCACATCCATAGCTGACATGTATAAGTCCCTCCTTCCGGCAATAACGGATGAAGTTGAGCATCCAGGTGAACTGTTCGTTACTGAGTTGCAGTTCCGGAACTTCGGCAGCGCGTCCGACGGGAAAGATGGTGAACAGACGCCACCGTTTTACACCCATCTCCACGAGAAATTCCTTGAATAGTTTCAGGTCCTTGAAATTTTGCTGATTCACGCAAGTGACGACATCCCAGACGATCTCTTTCTCTTCCGCCAGCATACAGATGGCATTGACTGCGTTCTCGAAACTCTTCGGATGGCGGCGCAACCAATTGTGTGCTTCCTCGAAGCCGTCGAGACTGATCGTTGCCGAGTGCAGCCCGGAAGCCAATAGGGAGTCCAGTCGTTCGCGGGTAAGTAACAGGCCGTTCGAGACAATCCCCCAGGGATAGCCTCGGTTGTATAATTCCAGTCCGCAGGTTTCAATATCTTTGCGAACGAGGGCTTCTCCTCCGGTAAATATAACCAGTACTTTATTGGGGTCGACATGAGGAGTAATATCGTCTATTACTTTCAGAAAATCTTCCATCGGCATGTCCTTCATGCCGGCCGATACGTGGCAATCGCTGCCGCAATGACGGCAGGAAGCGTTGCAACGAAGCGTACATTCCCAAAAGAGTGTGCGTAGCTCGTGTAGCTTGGCTTTGTTTCTCCTGATACTTCGGGCGAGTTCCAAAGCGATGCGCTTACGAAATCCGGGGCGTTTATCCATCCTTGTCTTTTTTAGTTTTTATTTCCTTTTCAGAGTGAAGTTTACTTCTTTCGATCCTTTTCCGATCAGCATCCCTTTTCCTCCTGATAGTTCTATCTCTGCAAAGTTAATCATTTCTGATTTCATTTCATAGGGATTGGAATTCCAGTATCCTTTTAAAAGTTCAGTTTCGATTGTATATTCTTCTATTGTCTCCAGGTCGCACGTGAAACTGTACATTCCATTCCCGTTCGTAATGGCAAGGTAATCGGATATCTTGTCCGGAACATTCGACAGCAGGGAAGGGCTACTGTTGATGACTATACCCGCTATCGGATAGCCGTCGTCGCCTGTAACTTGTCCGTGAATCGTATAAAGGGCGTGGGGAACTTTGTGGGTATCGACGTATGGCGTGAGTGTTATTTTGGTTTCCATCGTGGCTGCTCCTTCATACCAGGTGCCTCCTCCTTTAAAGTCTGCATTCCTGAATGAGACATATGAGTTGTTGGTAGCGAATTCCCCGCCATTTTCTTCTTCATCGATATCCCTGGATATCAACTGGTAAGTCATTCCCGGAAAATCTCCTTTTTCCCACAGAAATTCTCCGTTGGAATCGCTGTAGACCGTATCACTGTGCGCCCAGGCACTTTCCGGAATAGAATCTCTGATCTCTATCTGTATGTCTGGGATCGGGTCGCCCTGGTTATTCACCACCTTTCCTTTGATCGTGTAATCGGCATGGGGGCATCCGTATTCTACTGTTCCTATTTTGTCACAAGCAGCCAACGAGAAACCCAGGAGGCTCAATAATCCGGCCAACATTTTGTTTGTGAAGGTCAGAAAGAAATGATTTGTTTTATTCATATCCGTATGGTTTTATTTGTATTAACATCCATATCTAATAGATGCAAAGATAACTATAAACGTTGCACCACCTGTTTTTTATGAGTAACTTGCGCGCCAAATCCAATCGACTAAATAAACATGAAAGATTTTCTACTGGTACTGAAACGGTTCGTACCCCCTTACAAGAAATATTTGGTTCTGACAATCCTGTTGAATATCTTGTCAGCGATCCTGAATGTATTTTCTTTTACTTTGCTGATACCTATTCTTCAGATATTGTTCAAGCTGGATAACAAGGTATACGAGTATATCCCCTGGGGAGCGGAAGGTGTAAGTCTGAAAGATATAGCCATCAATAATTTCTATTATTTCGTTACGGACCTGATCTCTTACTACGGGGCGAGCCTGACATTGCTTATACTGGGACTGTTCCTGGCGTTTATGACGATGCTGAAGACCGGCTCTTATTTTCTATCGTCGGCAACGATGATTCCGATCCGTACCGGTGTGGTTCGTGATATCCGGAACCAGCTTTATAAAAAGATATTAGACCTTCCGCTGGGATTCTTTTCGGAAGAGCGTAAAGGGGATATCCTGGCGCGTATAAGCGGCGATGTACAGGAAATCGAAAGTTCGATCATGAGTTCGTTGGATATGTTGTTCAAGAACCCGATCCTGATCCTTATTTATTTCGGAACGCTGATTGCCGTGAGTTGGCAGTTGACACTTTTCACGTTGATCGTCCTGCCGTTGATGGGCTGGGTGATGGGTACGGTCGGTAAAAAGCTGAAACGGAAATCGATGGAAGCCCAGAACCAATGGAGCGACCTAATGTCGCAGGTGGAAGAAACACTGGGCGGTCTGCGCATCATCAAGGCTTTTAATGCAGAGAAGAAGATGGACGAGCGTTTTATCAATGCCGACAATATCTACCGGAATACGATCAGCCGCGTGAACACCCGCCAGCAGCTGGCACACCCGATGAGTGAATTTTTGGGAACGATCCTGATCGTGATCGTCCTTTGGTTCGGCGGAACGTTGATCCTGAATAACAACTCCAGTATCGATGCCCCTTCCTTTATCTTTTATCTGGTGATGCTGTACAGTCTGATCAATCCGCTGAAAGAATTTTCAAAAGCCAGTTATAATATCCCTAAAGGATTGGCATCCATGGAACGTGTGGATAAGATATTGCAGACGGTGAGTACAATACAGAACCCTGCCACTCCGAAACCGATCAGTCTGAATAAATCAATCCGTTATAACGATGTTTGGTTTAAATATCAGAATGAGTGGGTATTGAAAAACGTGAACCTGGAAATCCCCAAAGGGAAGACTGTTGCCCTGGTCGGCCAGTCCGGTTCCGGTAAAAGTACGCTGGTGGACCTGTTACCCCGTTTTTATGATGTGGAAAAAGGCAGCATTACCATTGACGATACGGATGTCCGTGATGCCTCCCTTTACGATCTGCGGGGATTGATGGGAAATGTAAACCAGGAAGCGATCCTCTTCAACGATACTTTCTTCAATAACATCTCTTTCGGTGTGGAAGGTGCGACACTGGAGCAGGTACAGGAAGCAGCCCGTATCGCAAATGCCCATGAGTTTATCATGGCTAGCGAAGAAGGGTATGACACGAATATCGGTGACCGTGGCGGCAAACTGTCCGGCGGACAGCGGCAGCGTATCAGTATTGCCCGTGCAATCCTGAAGAACCCGCCGATCCTGATCCTCGACGAAGCCACTTCTGCATTGGATACGGAGTCGGAACGTCTGGTTCAGGAAGCGTTGGAAAACCTGATGCGTAACCGTACGACCATCGTTATTGCCCATCGTCTTTCCACGATCCGCAATGCGGATGAGATATGCGTAATGCATGAAGGAGAGATCGTGGAACGGGGCCGTCATGAAGAACTGCTCGAACTGAATGGCTATTACAAGCGGTTGTGCGATATGCAGAGTTTCTGATACTGATTATTATTTTTTATTTATAATACTATGAACTCAATTCGATTAAAGGAGATAGGGCGGAAAATCATTCGTCCTTCTGTTGCCGTCTTATTGGTTATTTTGACAGCCTGCGATATGCCGGAAATGAAAACAACTAACAAGATCGCTTATCATTTCGATGAACCTGCCCGTATGTGGGAGGAGACATTACCCTTGGGAAACGGCCGTCTGGGAATGATGCCTGACGGAGGAATCGACCGGGAGAACATTCTGCTGAATGAGATATCCATGTGGTCGGGAAGTAAACAGGATACGGATAACCCGCAGGCTGTTTGGTCGCTGGCGAATATACGCCGTCTGCTTTTCGAAGGAAAGAACGACGAAGCACAGGATCTGATGTACAGAACCTTTGTTTGTAAAGGAGCCGGCAGTGGTCAGGGGCAAGGTGCCAATGTACCGTATGGAAGTTATCAGCTGCTGGGAAATCTCGTGCTGGATTATATCTATGCTGGAAATGCAGACTCTGTGTCAGCTTACCGGCGGGAACTGAATCTGAACGATGCGATCGCCTCGACCTCTTTCCGCAAGGGGAAAGTGAATTACAGCCGTGAATCTTTTACCTCTTTCTCCGGTGACCTGGGCGTGGTACATCTGGTGGCAGACGCTGATAAAGCGTTAAACTTCAACATAGGTATGAATCGCCCCGAACATTATGCCTTATCCGTCGATGGCAAAGACCTGCTGATGAAAGGTCAGTTGCCTGACGGTGTGGATACTTTGGAGATGAAAGGAACCAAATATGCGGCACGTGTACGCGTTCTCCTGCCGAAAGGGGGCTCTCTGATTCCGGGGGACAGTTCGCTGACCGTCCAAAATGCTTCCGAAGCTATTCTCCTGGTGAGCATGGCTACCAGCTATAAGAATGAAGGATTTGAAGATCAGTTGTTTTCTTTGCTGGCTGAATCGGAACGGAAAGATTATCCTACTCTGAGAAGAGAGCATGTGAATGCTTACCGATCTCTGTTTGACCGTGTCGATCTGGACCTGGGCCGTACCGAGCGGGATGAACTGCCGATCGACGAACGTTTGGCTGCATTCCAGCAGGATAAGAACGACCCGTCACTGGGAGCTCTCTACTTCCAGTTCGGACGTTATTTGCTGATCTCGTCGACCCGTGTCGGTTCATTGCCTCCCAATCTTCAGGGATTGTGGTGTAACACGATCAATACGCCCTGGAATGGTGATTATCATTTGAATATCAATTTTCAGATGAATCATTGGCCGGCTGAAGTGACCAACCTGTCCGAGTTGCATTTGCCGATGACGGAATGGATCAAACAGCAGGTGGAGAGCGGCGAACGTACGGCGAAAGTCTTTTATAATGCCCGTGGCTGGGTGACCCATATCCTGGGAAATGTCTGGGAGTTTACTGCTCCGGGAGAGCATCCTTCGTGGGGAGCTACCAATACTTCTGCCGCGTGGCTTTGCGAACATCTGTTTACTCATTATCAATATACGCAAGATAAGGAATATCTGAAAGAGGTCTATCCGGTGATGAAAGGCGCAGCCCTGTTCTTTACGGATATGCTGGTGCGCGACCCACGGAATAATTACCTGGTAACGGCTCCCACGACTTCTCCTGAGAATGCTTTCCGTATGCCGAATGGTAAGGTGATACATATCTGTGCCGGTTCGACTATGGATAACCAGATCGTCCGTGAACTGTTTACCAATACGATAGCGGCAGCCAATATTCTCGGTGTGGATTCGGCTTTCTGCCGCGAACTGGCCGATAAGCGTTCTCGCCTGATGCCGACAACGATCGGTAAAGACGGACGTATCATGGAATGGCTCGAACAATACGAAGAAGTGGAACCGCATCATCGCCATGTCTCTCATCTGTATGGTCTTTATCCGGGAAATGAGATCTCGATGGAGCATACTCCTGAGCTGGCAGAAGCGGCCCGTAAGACTTTGGAAGCACGTGGCGATAAGAGTACCGGCTGGTCGATGGCATGGAAGATCAATTTTTGGGCACGTCTGCATGATGGCGACCATGCTTATCAATTATTGGCGGACCTGCTTCGTCCTTGTGTGGAGAAAGGTACGAATATGGTGAACGGCGGCGGTTCTTATCCGAACCTGTTCTGTGCGCATCCTCCTTTCCAGATCGATGGTAATTATGGCGGTTGTGCCGGTATTGCAGAAATGCTGGTACAGAGCCAGACCGGAAATATCGAGTTGCTCCCAGCCTTGCCTTCTGCCTGGAAAACCGGTAGTTTTAAAGGTTTGAAAGTGCAGGGTGGAGGTGAGGTTTCTGCCAAATGGACGGAAGGTCAACTGACTGAAGCCGGACTGAAAGCTACAGTCCCTGGTACGTTCCGAATCAAGCTGCCGGCACAGTCTGCCAATCTGAGTATCAAGATGAATCAGAGTCCGGCATCCCTCCCTGTTATCGGTGGAATGCTTACGGTGGATATGAAGGCTGGTGATGTACTACAGTTGACAATTGACAGATGACAGTTAGGAATAGCCTCCCATCTGTCAACTGTCAACTGTCATCTGTCAACTAAAATAGCGGTATCTTATAAACAAACCCTACGGAAAGGCGTCCGGTGTTCTCGACAGAGGCATCGAGCGCCTTTGCTCTTTCCGTCAGGCTGTAAGCCCGTCCGGTGCCGGTAATGAAAAGATGTAGATTGTCGTCCGCCAGCGGATAGAACTCGACACCTCCCTGGTATCCCCAGGAGGTACGGTATTTGCCGGACTCATACGGGTTGTTCGTTTTGTAGACAGAGGCTGTTTCGTACATTCCTTTTACAAATAGATTCCATTTCGGATGAATCTGATAGTTCAGACGAGCCACCAGAGAGAGATAGCTGGTATTTGCAATCGGGCTTCCCGATTCTTCATCCTCCGGTTCAAACTGCTCCGCCAACAACCCCAGCGGATCCATTTTCCCCCTTGTATACATGACATCGAAATAACCGAGGAATTTGCCGGCTTCCACCTGCTGGCCTCCCCAGATCATCCACATCCAGTTGCCTTTTGCCTGTTGTCCGGCGGTGACCGAATAGCGAAGTGACAACAGCTCATCCAGGTAACTGCTATTCCAGCCCAGATTATAGAAAGAAGGGGATTTGCTGCGGTTATCATTACCGTTGGTCACTTGCAGGCAGAGTTCCTGTGTTTCTGCAGGTTCGTAGCTGATCCCGACTCCGGTGAAATAACAATCCATCCAGTCATTCATATCGCTGTAATCGTATATCTTATAGGTATACTCGTCGTATTCGAAGCCTCCCCACGCGGCATCCTGTTTACCGGCTGTCACAGATAATTTATCCGATAACCGAACGTTTACCCAGGCATTTTCGATGTAGGAGCCGAAGCCGTTGGCCCGTACCCATTCATTCCGGTAACAAAGAACCTGTCGGTAGGCATAGGAAAGCCAGGGAGTGACAGTCCCCGTTGCTTCCACCTTCAAATCATTCAGCAGAAAACGATCCCTTTCCGCTTCACCGGAAAGCGCTTCGTTGTAAGACCCATGTGTCTCAAGGAATAATTTGAAAACTTCCGTATTGTTCGGGATCAATGGCTTTTGTGAAGAAGCGGTAAAAGTAGTTCCAGCCCAAAAAGCGGCCAGGCAAAGTACCAGTAGTCGTTTCATGAATCTTTTTCTGTTTGTTGATTTGGGGCAAAGATAATTATAAATGGGTAATATGGCAATAAGAACCCTTTTGCTCGTTTGTCTTCAAATTTAGTACAAATCGTTTTTTTTTGCTTTTTCCTGTGTAAAAGGCAAATAGAGACAAAAGGATGCTTATTCGGACAAAAGACCTTCCTCTTATTCCTATACTTTTGGACTAAAAATCATCTAAATTGCAAATCATGAAATTGAAATTTGTTTTTGTCAGTATACTAACAATCCAGCTTTGTTCCTGCTCTTTTTCGGGAGAAAAGAAATCGGCTGAAGAAGATATTTATTCAAAAGCATTTATTAAAGAAAAAATGCTCGATGTTTTCCGATGGCAGGTTAACCATCCGGTAGATATAAATGCAGAACAGGAACAGTGGGCCCGTTCTGTCTTTTATTCCGGTATAATGTACGCGTATCAGACAACTGCTGATCTGGCTTATTTGGAACAGACGAAGAAATGGGCTAATGGTTGGAACTGGAAAAGAGGACGTCGGTACCGCCATGCAGACGATTTGGCCTGTGGGCAGGCTTATTTGGATGTCTATAAAGTAGAGAAGGACCCGAAGATGCTTCATGGGATACAGGAAGCGATAGATAGTCTGATCGCTGACCCTCAACCCGGTCGTGTCGATTGGTGGTGGTGTGATGCCTTATATATGGAACCACCGGTGTTGGCTCGTCTGGCTACTATAACAGGTGATGGTAAATATTACGATTATCTGCAAGAAATGTATTGGGATTCAACTGATTTTCTGTATAGTAAAGACGATAGTCTTTTCTTTAGGGACAAGCGCTATTTTAATGCATTGACAACCAATGGAAAGAAAGTATTCTGGGGACGAGGAAATGCCTGGGTGGTAGGCGGATTGGCTCAACTCCTTTCGCTGATTCCGGAAAAGAGTCTGATTTATAAGGATTATAAGGAACTGTATATGCAAATGATAACAAAAATAGCATCTGTCCAGCAACCGGACGGACTCTGGCGTGCGAGTCTCCTGGATCCGGAAGAAGTACCCGTAAAAGAAACCAGCAGTAGCACTTTTTTTGCTTATGCTATGATTTGGGGAATTAATAACGGATTATTGTGTCCGGATATTTATATGCCTAAAGTATGCCGGGCATGGACTGCCTTGCTGGAGTGTATAGATGAAAACGGGAAATTGGGATATGTACAGGCTATCGGCGCTAGCCCTGAAAATGTACAGGCTGCGGATAACCAGGAATATGGCAGCGGTGCTTTTCTGATGGTCGCATCCGAGATGTATAAATTCGCAGAGAGAGAAAAATAAAACAATAGATGTTTAACCTTTTTAGTTGTATTCGACACATGAAAAAACTAAGTATTTATTTAAGCACGTTTCTGTGCCTTATCTTTATCGGTTTTGGTTGTGGCAGTGAAGATCTTAGTGATTACCCTCCATCCAACATGCGTAGTATTGTTCGCTTTACATTGAACCCTGCCCAGAACGGAGGCAATGTATTTATACAGCACATTGCTACTATAGACCAGAGTAAAAAAACAATTACGTTGAAACTACCTTCACATTTGGACCTGAAAGAGATCCGTCCGGAGATTGTGGCGGCTCCCTGGACGAGTGTTACTCCAAAAAGCTTGGAGGCTGTTGATTTTTCTACTGGTCTCATAGAATATACAGTTATAGCGGAAAGCGGAAAAAAAGCCGTTTATGAAGTGATACTGGATATGACATATAAGTATGCGGCCTGTCAACTGTATTCTGTTGCTATCCCTGCTGTTATTGACCCGGAGACGGGAGAACCAGTGAAAGCGGTTTGTAATGAGAATAACAAAACTGTGACTCTTGTAGTGCCCGCAAACACAGATCTGACAAAGTTGGTTCCGAAATTTGAACTTTCTCCAGAGTCCTTTAATGCTTCGTTTGATAAACCGGATGGAAAGGCCTATGATTTTACGGAGCCTATTCAATTCACAGTCACTTCGGAAGATGGCAAGAAGACTGCCACTTATATGGTCTCTGTAACAACGAAACAAGAATAATCACTTTAAATTCAGTATACAATGAACCACATTAATAAATACAGACAGTTTTTGTTCCTTCTGCTCTTTGTTAGCATTGGGACTGTCCTTTCTGCTCAGAATATACAAGTTACCGGTACAGTGAACGACAAACTAGGTCCGATGGCCGGCGTCAATATCGTATTGAAAGGAACACAAACCGGTACTATGACTGATATGGATGGAAAGTATTCGATTCAGGTGCCGGCTACCGGTGTTTTAGAGTTTACATTTCTAGGATATAATACACAAACGGTCAATGTTAATAGCCGGAAGATCATTCATGTAAGTATGGAAGAATCTTCCCAGGCTTTGGATGAAGTAATCGTTGTCGGTTACGGCTCGATGAAGAAAAGGGATATTACCGGTTCTATCGTTTCTGTAAGTGATAAGGATATACAGTCCAATGAGCCTGTAAACATTGCGTCTGCCCTGCAAGGGAAAGTCTCAGGTCTGGATATTATGAGTACTTCCGAACCGGGTACTGCCGCAACATTCCGTATTCGGGGTACCTCTACATTGAGTGACGGCGGCTCCAATCCGTTGTTTATTGTTGACGGAATGGAAGTTTCGAATATCGATAATATCAACCCGCGTGACATAGCATCCGTGGAGGTTTTGAAGGATGCCGCTTCTGCTGCAATCTACGGTTCCCGCTCTGCCAATGGTGTTGTCATTATTTCTACCAAACAGGGACAGGAAGGAAAAGCAAAAGTTTCTGCCAATTATTCATTGAAACAGTCACGGATAGGTAAAAAACTGGCCCAGATGAGCCGCTTGCAAGGTATCCAATATGAAACTTTACGTAATTTCCTGAACGGCAATTATACGACGATCGCCAACCGCGACTCTTTGAACCCGTCCATGACTGCTGACAATTTCTATCAGGATTTGTTATTCAGACATGCGTGGACAAACCAGGTGGATGTCAGTGTTTCCGGTGCGGAAAAGAAATTGAAATATTTTGTCAGTGCTGGTTATTTGGGAGAGCAGGGTATTCAGATCAACACCTTTAATAAGCGTTTGACAACTCGTATCAATGCCGATTACAACGCGACTCCCCGTCTGACTATCGGTAATCGTTTGGCACTGACTATTTCCAACCAGCGCAGGTCGACTAGTGAATCCCGGTCACGTATCCTTCAGCGTCCCGCTAACTATAATGTGATAGAGCCCGACGGCAGTTATACCCCGATTCTGGCAAGTCGTAGTAATCCTTTGGCTGAAAGTATGGTAGGAAAAAACAATTATAAGATATATAATCTGGACCTATATGAATTTCTAGAGTATAAGATACTGGACGAACTGAAGTTTAAAGCCAGCATTGCCGGTAGTTTCAATTTACAGAAGTATCAGAGTTTCCGTCCGGCTATCCTAGATGTGAACGGACGTCGTAAATCGACCAACCAAGACGATACGAAAACCAGCTGGACACATGAAGATGTGCTGACTTATAATAAAACCTTCAATAAAGACCATGCATTAACGGTATTGGGCGGTTTCAGTCTCCAGGAGTTTAAAACAGAAATGACGAAACTAGCTGTTGTCGATAATATCAGTGATGCCATTGAAATTTCAAATGCTTATGGTGGTGTGGATATGACCAATACGAAAGCGACCTGGACTGCGAACCGGCTGGCTTCTTTCTTCGGACGTATCTCTTACAGTTATAAAGGTAAGTACCTGTTTAATTCTAACTTGCGTTACGACGGTTCTTCCCGTTTCGGAACAGATAAACGCTGGGGTTTTTTCCCGTCAGCCTCATTGGGATGGAGATTTTCGGATGAAGTTTTTATGAAATGGATGAAACCGGTAGTTAATGATTCCAAATTACGACTGAGTTATGGTGTGACTGGTAACCAAGTTGCCGGAAACTTCTCTTCTTTGGGATTGTATACTACAAACTTTTATGCGGATATGCCGGGTATTTACCCGAATCAGTTAGAGAACAGGAATTTGGGATGGGAACAGACGCAGCAGTATAATATCGGTCTAGATGTCTCTGTCTTGGACGGAAGAATCGGATTGATAGTGGATTATTATAACAAAAAGACTTCAGATGTTCTTTATCAGGTTAAATTACCGCAAACATCCGGTTTCAGTAGTTCTTATCAGAATATTGGCGATGTAAAAAATACAGGATGGGAAATAACGGTGAATTCAACCAATATTAAAACGAAAGATTTCCAGTGGAATACCTCATTGAACCTTTCGTTCAATAAGAATACGATCGTTTCCATTCCGGAGGGCGGACAACAGTTTATCAATACGGTATATATCCTGGATAAGGGATATGCGGTAGGAACTATGTATGGATGGAAAGCTAATGCTATTTTCCCGTACGATGAATCGAATGCCTTTACCCCCGACTGGAAACAGCTTACTCCGATATTTGATGAAAAAGACCGCTTTACCGGCTATGAACTGGATGGCAAGGCTTATGACGGCGAGATCAAACAGTATCGTTATAATACGGCAACCGGTGATGTTTTCAAAGGCGGTGATGTTATGTGGGACGATGTCAATAAGGACGGTATCATCGATGCCAAAGACCGTCAGGTACTGGGTTGCGGACAGCCGGACGTGATCGGAGGTTTCAATAACGACTTTACGTATAAAGGATTCACACTTTCTTTGTTCTTCTCCTTTGCCATAGGCGGAGATGTATTCAATGCTTACGAGCAGAGCCGTTCGGAACATAAATGGTCGGCTATCACCCGCGGTAACCCAGCTAATATCGCTAATTCATGGAAAGCTCCCGGCGATATAGCCAAGTTCCCGAAACCAAATGGTGCGGCAGTCATGGATAATACCCGCTTTGCCAGCAGTCTCTGGATCGAGGATGGTTCGTATATCCGTTTGAAGAATATCCGTCTGGCTTATGAATTGCCTAAAAATATCGTGAAAAAGATCGGTGTTGAATCATTGAGCGTATCAGCTATGATGCAAAACTTCTTTACCTGGTCGAACTATTCCGGTTTCGACCCTGAATTACCAAGCAGCGGATTTGCCGTAGGTTATGATAATAACTCCTATCCGAAGGCAAAAGATATTCTGTTCGGAGTAAATGTTAACTTTTAAATGTATATGAAGATGAAAAAGATATATGCAGTTTTCTTGTCGACTCTTTTGTTCACCTCTTGCCTGAATGATTTTCTGGATGTGGACCCCGTGAGTGATATTGCAACTTCCACTTTCTGGCAGACTGATAATGATGTCCGTGCCGCATTGAATTCTGTTTATGCGGATTTCCAGACAAACTATAATAAGAACAGTGCCGGTAATTATATGACCTGGTTTGAGATGCGCTCCGATAACTTTGTGGGAACAACGGTTTCCAGCAGTATGCCTACCTATGCCGCCAATACCAATAAACTGAATTCATCGCATGTCTCTGCTGATTGGAATGTGTGGTATAAATCTATCTCTACTGTTAATTATGCTTTGCATTATATACCTGATGTGCAGGGACTGACTGCGATTAAGAAAGATAATTATCTGGCTGAGGCTTATTTCTTACGTGCTTTCTGTTATTTCAATCTGGCGAGAATATGGGGAAATGTCCCGTTGGTAGAAAAACCGACTTTATCTTTGGCTGATGTTGAAAAACCGACTCAGTCTCCTCAGTCGCAGGTGTTGGACCTGGTGGGAAAAGACCTGGAAGAAGCTGTGAAATTAGTGGACGAAGGCCAGAATGATGTGTTCCGTTTCAATCCCGGTGCCTTGTATGCCCTTTATACCGATTACGCCATGTGGATGCGTGACTATGACAAAGCAATTCTTTACTCTGGGAAACTGATGGATTTGAAACGCTATTCGCTTCTCAAAGGGACTGAATTTGCCCAGGTTTGTGCAGACGGTACTACCAGCGAAAACATCTGGACAATGAAATGGTCTTACCAGAATAATAAACAGAACTGGATTATCTATATGATGTGCCGGACAGCTGCTCCGCAGATGATACCTTCGGAAGGAGTGAAGAACTTGTGGAATACGGAGGAATATCGTATGGACCTTCGCCGTTATCAGACGATCGATACTACGATTGTCTATGCATCCAACCACATATCCAGCCCGAATGGCGATGCATCCATCTGGAAATGGCAACCGGGTGAACGTGTGATTGAAGCAAATGAAAAGTATGTTCCTTTTTACCGTTATGCTGATATTCTATTGCTGAGAGCGGAAGCGCTGAATAAGCAGCAGAGACAGGAAGAAGCACTGGAATTACTGAATATGATCCGCGAGCGGGCGGGACTGTCACTGAAGACGATGGACGATTTTACAAATGCTTCGGACCGGACTCTGGCTATGGAGGATGCTATCCTTCAGGAAAGGCAGCTGGAACTGTTGGGTGAGGGACGCCGTTGGTTTGACCTGATCCGTACAGGCCGGGCGATGAAAGTGATGAACGATTATTTTGAAAATTACATTGAAGCGCAAACAGGTGACGTATGCCCCCGCTTTACAGATGAATGGCAGCTTTACTGGCCGGTATATTATAATAATATTCTGGAAAATGCGAATTTGGTTCAAAATGGTAATTATTAAAAAGATACAGATATGAAAAAAATACTATTCCAACTAATTGCAGGTTGTTTCATGGCTTCAATATTCAGTTCATGCAACCTGTTCGGACTTGATCTGCAAAAGGATTTTGAATATGAATACAGTCCGGTTGAACTGACAATGGATATGTCGGCCTATGCTTTTATTGAAAGCCGTAAAAATATGGATATGTCTTTGCTGTATGACGCAATTACACTGGCCGGTTACCAGCAGGAATATGAGATCGACGACCGTACTTTTATTATTCTGAATGACGTAGCGTTCACCAGTTATCTAAAGGATAATCGTTATTCCGGTTTGCAGGCAATGAAAGTAGAAGATATTAAGACGTTACTGAATTCATATATTGTAAAGGGACGTTATCATTCTTTAGATCTGACGACTACGCCGGTGAAAGTTGAAACTATGAATCCGGATGCAATCATGTATCTGAGTTTGAGACCTCAGAATAATGATGCACAAAATAAGTTTGAAGTCCGGATCAATGACGTGGTAAATTCGGGAAAGGTTGTTTCGGTAGTGACTTCCAATTTGCAGCCGACCAATGGCATTATGCATGTGGTTGACGCTTATCCGGAGTATAAGTTGAAATAATAAATTTATGGAAAGTGTACCGACTATCCTACGAGCCCGGTACACTTTCTTTTTATTCAGTTACCCAAATAGAGAAAAAATGAAACAGTATATCTTATTGATTGCCTTGCTTTTGCCGATAGTCTTGCATGCACAGTCATTATCCGGGATCTCTTCACATGAGGTTGTCCCGGAGCACCCTCGTCTTCTTTTAACTAAAGGAGAAGAAACGCTGTTGAAGGATAAGATATCTTCTGAGCCTCTGTTGCAAACCTTGCACAACGAGATTATAGAGGAATGCGACCGGATGCTTTCGCTACCGGTCCTTGCCCGTAACCAGAAAGGGCGCAGAATCTTGCATACTTCGCGTGAAGCTATCCGGAGGATTTTTTACTTGTCGTATGCTTTTCGTTTGACGCAGGAGGATACCTATTTTCTGCGGGCGGAAAAAGAGTTGCTGGCAATGGCTGATTTGTCGGACTGGAATCCTAGTCATTTTTTGGATGTGGCGGAGATGACTTCTGCTGTGTCGATCGGATATGACTGGCTATATCCCCGGTTGTCTGAAAAATCGAGAAAACAGATTGCCGCAGCAATCAAGGAGAAAGGGTTGAAGCCATCGTTAGAAAAACAATATAACGGCTGGCTGGGTGGTAATAACAATTGGAACCAGGTTTGTAACGGAGGCATTACTTTTGGAGCACTGGCTTTGTATGAACAACAACCGGAGGAATCTGCCGCTTTGATAAATCGTGCTTTGGAGTCGATACGCCAACCGATGACCGTCTATGTAAATAATGGGGCTTATCCTGAAGGATATGGTTATTGGATTTATGGGACGACTTATAATGTGTTGTTCATTGATCTGCTGGAAACTATTTGGAAAAAGGATTTTGGCCTTTGCGAGGCTCCCGGATTTTTGAATACAGCCTCTTTTATGCAACATATGGAAGGTACAGCCAGGGCAGTGAATGGACTCGCTGTCACAAAATCGCTAGAACGTGTTACAGAATCCAGGCATGCCAGCCTACAATGTTTTAACTTTGCCGATAACGGGAGTTCCACTGTAGTGAATCCGGTTATGTATTGGTTTGCCGGAAAGACGAATACTCCTTCACTTATCTGGAGAGAACTGGATAAATTAAAAGCGCTTGAAGTCAGAAAAGATCCCAGTCTAACTAAAGACCGTTATCTCCCCATGTTACTTATATGGAGTAAGGATATTTTGTTTAAAGACATTACGACTCCTGTTGAACGGATGTATACGGGGCAAGGAAAAAGTGCTCTTGCCATTATGCGGACTTCCTGGGAATCGGATAACGCTATTTACCTGGGGGTGAAGGGGGGAACTCCGAAGGAAAGTCACGGACATATGGATATAGGTTCTTTTGTGATGGAATCGGATGGTATTCGATGGGCTATGGATTTCGGGGCACAAGATTATCATTCGCTGGAATCGAAAGGTATTGACCTGTGGAATATGACGCAGGAATCTCCCCGCTGGGATGTGTTTCGTTATAACAATATGGCTCATAATACATTGACTGTAAATGGAAAGAAACAGATCATAGCAGGGTATGCTCCGGTAGAAAATATTACAGAAAAGGACGGGCAGATGTCTGTTTCAATGGATCTTACGTCTTTATATCGAACAGAAGTCAGTAGCTTGAAAAGAGGTGTCGGAATTATTAATAACGAATATGTCCTGATCCGTGATGAAATCCGGACGGATGACAAGGCGGCTTCGATCCGGTGGAATCTGCTGACTGCAGCTACCCCACAGATCATAGATGACCATACCATTGTGCTTGTCATGGATGGAAAGAAGTTGACAATAAAAGCTGAAGGGACGGTTGCGATAAAGGGCAGAACCTGGAGTACGGAATCTCGTCATGAGTATGATGCTTCCAATAAAGGAACTATCTTTGTTGGATTCGAATTTGAAGTTCCGGCAAATACCCGGCAGTGGGTAGATGTTTGCCTGATACCCGGAGAAAATATACCGAACGTGAAAAACTCTGGAATACAGTTGTTTTGAAATCTTTAAATACAGTATACCATGGAAAAATACCTTTTAACCTTTTGTCTGTTGCCTTTTGCTTTGCTAGCACAAGTACCGAAAAGTATTCCTTTTGAAGAGAATAACCGGTTTCGAATCAATGAAATTGCCGGTTACCTAGAGGAGGAGCCGGCTGGTTTTGGCGTATCCTATCACAACCGTGCGGAGTGGGAAAAGATCAAAGATAAAATTGACTATCCTTCTGTCTTGAAAAAGGCAGAGGAGGTCTTAAATACGGAAATGCCAGCTTGGGATGATGAGCTCTACCTGGAATTTTCAAAGAATGGTGTCAGGCCTCCCGGCGAGAAAATGCTGAATGCCCGAAAATCACGTCTGGCACCATTGGTTTGGGCTGAATGTATGGAGAATGAAGGACGTTTTGTCCCTAAAATAGAATCGACCTTGAAAGAGCTGATCTCCCATCGTTCCTGGGTACTTCCGGCACACGATACGTATCTGAACGTATTTTATGGAAAGAAACATGAAGTGGATCTGGCAGCGGCAGCTTTTGTCCATGAGTTGGCAGAGACTCTTTATTTCCTGGATGATAAGATCAGTGAACCGGTCAGGGTGGCTGTGATAGACTCCATGTATGCCCGTGCTTTTAATCCGGTTAAAGATGCTTTACAAACGGGGAAAGGATATACTTTTAACTGGTTCAATAATACGAATAACTGGAATGCCGTTTGTCTGGCAGGTGTTACCAGTGCTGCTGTCGGGGTTATAAAAGACAGAAAGGAACGAGCCTTGTTTGTTGCCGCTGCCGAATATTATTCACAGAACAGTGTGCTGGGATATACGGATGACGGATATTGTACGGAAGGGCTGGGATATTTTAATTATGGATTCCAACATTACATCATTTTACGGGAACAGTTGTATCAGCGCACCAAAGGCGCTATAGACTTATTCAAGAGTGAGAAGATGAAAAAGATAGCGATGTATGGCATCAATTTCGAAATTATCAACGGGGTTTATCCGGCTTTTGCCGACTGCCGGATCGGAACGGCTGTTTCTCCACAGATTTTATGGTATTGTAACCATAATCTGGGATTAGGGTTGTCTGCTTATGATCAGATCGACACTCGAGAACTCCAGCCTTCGGCCTTTACTGCGATGTTATTTTTTCAGAATACGGCCTTGCAGACATCCTGCCATGCTGAAAGTGTAGCAAAGACAGAGGGAAAACAACCGGTCAGAATGTTCTTTGACAAAGCCGGAGTGTTGATTTGTCGTCCTGAAAATCCAACGACACATTCCATGGGAGTTGCCTTGAAGGGCGGAAATAATGCCGAACATCACAATCATAATGATGTGGGAAGTTATTCTCTTGTCATAGGGAATGAAACACTGGCGGGCGATCCGGGAGGTCCTTATCACTATGCCGGTGCGATGTGGACGGATAAACGGTATACATTCAAGTCGATTTCCTCTTTCGGTCATCCTGTCGCTGTGATAGACCAGGCGTTACAGGGAGTCGGAAAAGAATACCGGGCAAAAATCATAGGAACGGATTTTACAGCTGCCCGTGATGAATATGTTTTGGACTTAACGAGTGCTTACGATTGTTCGAATCTGAAATCATATACTCGTAAATTTGTGTTTGACCGTAGCGGAAAAGGTAGTTTGCTGATAGAAGATCGTTTCGAACTGGATCAGGCCGGCTCTTTTGAGTCTGCTGTTACGACATTGGCCGACTGGAAGGAAAAGGGAGACAATACAATAAAACTGTCAGGCAAGCAACATACAGCCAATGTAAAAATAGAAGTATCATCTCCGAAGGGATATACTATTATCCCAGAAAAAATACAAGAAAACGGTCCTGAGTTTTCCCGTATCGGAATCCGTCTGAATGAAAAGTCAAAAAAGGGCTACATCCGTATATTTTTCGAAGTTGAATAAAGAACTCTCCCCTGAATATCCTATATTTGGGGGAGTTTTATTTCTATACAAAATGAGGAATTACGATGTTTAGACTCAGAAAAAATCATACTTTATACAAGCTGATATTATTTATTTGCCTATTTTTCAGTTTACCAGTTTTGGCGGGGAATATAAAAAATTACAAATTCCACACCTTGTCGCCTGAGGGTGGCTTTTATTATGATGGGGTAAAGTCTATTCAGCAGGACAACGACGGCTTTATCTGGATCGTCATGGAGAACGATCTTTTCCGTTTTGACGGTTACCAGTTTAGAAGGTATTATTCTTATTTCAGAATGCTGGATACTTCGGATAAATGGTACTTTCGGAATGTGGAACTGGATGCCCGCGGACATTTGTTCGTTTCAACTAATAAAGGGCTTTTCGTTTACGATAAGATTACCGACTCTTTTAAAAGAATGTTCAAGCCGAATACGATGAACATTAAAACGGATTCTCGGGGGAATCTCTGGCTGATAAGTGCCAGTTTAGGCATTTTCGATGTGGAGAAAAAGACCTTTTTCGGAATGGAGTCAGAAAAAGGTTTGTTGTATGATGCCGTGACTCTGTGTGCTGATGAGGATGAACTTATAACCGGAACTTCCCAAGGTGAGATATATCGGTTTGACTATGACAAAATGTTTTTTGAACAAATTTGTGTGCTTTCGGATAACCAGGCAATTATCGAGATAAAAAAACATGGGAATGAGTTATGGGTGTTGACCGAAAGCTATGGACTGTATAAGTTGAATTATCAGACTTTGTCCATTATTAACCACTACAGTTTTTTTTGTACGCAAAATAACGAATATGTTCCGTCGAAAACTTTATATGTCGATAAAAACGGTTATGTCTGGGTTGGTACTCAGAGAGGATTATATATCATGAATCCGGAAACGGAGGAATATTCCCATTTCACAAATTCAAAATCAGATATTTTTTCTTTGCCCAGTAACTCGGTATGGACGATAGAAGAAGATGCCCAGAAAAATGTCTGGATAGGTACTTACTCGGGGGGGGTGTGTTATCTTAATTTTCAGGAGACATCCCGGTTCCGCACGTTTACTCCCCGTGAAAACGGTTTGAACCATAAAGTGGTAAGTGGTTTTGCAGAAGATGATGAATTTCTGTGGATCGCCACGGAAGGTGGTGGTGTCAACCGGATGAATAAGAAAACGGGGGAGTTCAGGTATTATACCCATAATCCGTTACAAAACAGTTTAACCTACGATAATGTTAAATCGCTGGTTATCGACCAGTCTCAGAATCTATGGGTTGCCATGTATCGGGGAGGATTAGATTGTTTTTCTTACAAAACATCGGCCTTTAAGCGATTCAATAAAGATTATCGTTCAGACAACAGAATGCTAACCAACGATTTGAGAAAGGTGATACTGGAAGCGGATTCCGGTTTATGGATCAGCTATCAGTCGGCAGGTATTTCTTTCTATTCGTTTGCAACAGATCGTTTTACTCATTATCTGTCGAAAAGAGATAACAACAATAGTTCCATCTCGGATCTTTGCCGGGGAAGAGAAGATGATTTATGGGTGGTCAATAACGAGGAACTCTATTATATGAATGTTAGGTCTAAGGAGTACAGGAAGATTGCTTCGGATTCGACTTACAGTCTCAGGGCACAGGCGTTATGTCTGGATGAAACGGGGAATGTGTGGATTGGAACGGTTGGGAGTGGGTTGGTTAAATACGATGTGAAGAATAACCGGTTTTATTCCGTCAATGATATTTTGCGCTATGACGTATCCACAATTTATAGTCTTTGTGCGGATGATGATAACGATCTCTGGATGGGCACGGATAACGGTCTGTTTAAATATAATATAGAAAAAAATACCTTTTTCCGTTTTGATAAGAAAGACGGGATACAGGGAATCGTATTTTATCCGAAAGCCTGTATGAAAGGGAAAAATGGTGAATTGTATTTTGGAGGGACCAACGGTTTTACAATTATCAATCCGAAGGAAGTGTTGCTCAGTGAATTTAAACCGACTGCTATTATTACAGATTTCTATATAGATAATGAGATTGTAAAACCCGATTCGACTGGTTCTCCGTTGCACCAGTCGATTTCTACTACCAAAGAGATCATTTTGGATTATAACCAGATAAATTTTGGTTTTAAGTTGTCTTCTGATAATTACCTGATACCGGAGAAGAACCGGTTTAAATACAGGTTGGTGGGATACGATCAGCGTTGGATAGAGATCGATGCCACAAGCCGGATCGTGTCTTATGCCAAAGTTCCTTCGGGTACTTATACATTTGAAGTGATGGCATCCAATAATGATGGCGTATGGAATGATGTTCTAACAACGATCCGGATCAGAAGGTTACCGGCTCCCTGGTTTAGCTGGTGGGCGTATATGATTTATGGTTTCCTGTTTTTTACTTTAGGAGGAACTGTTTTGTATTATTACAACCATCAGAAAAAACTGAAACTAGAGCTTTATATGGATTCTTTGGAAATGGAGAAGAAGGAAGAGAACCATCAGGCTCAACTGCGCTTCTTTACAAATATTTCCCATGATTTCCGAACTCCGCTGTCTCTTATCATGGCTTCTGTCGAGCATATGCAGCAACAGTATGGGAACAATCATTATATCCGATTGTTGAATAGTAATGCCCGCCGCCTGCTGAATCTGGTTAATGAGCTGATGGATTTTAGGACAGTGGAGAATGGGAAAATGAAGCTGAAGGTACATTCATCTAATATTAACCGTTTTGTTCAGGAGGTCGCTTCTGATTTTCAGGAGTATGCTTTACAAAAGGAGATCGACTACACGATTCAGTGTGATCCGGCTTTATCAGTGCCTATTTACTTCGATGAACAGGTCATGGAGAAAGTAATTATGAACTTATTGAACAATGCATTCAAATACACAGGCAATAGAGGGCATATTGTAGTCGAGACCCGGTTGGATAAGGAACCTTTTCGGTCCGGTTTTAAAAACAGCTATAAAATACAATCTAATCCGGAGTTGGTCCGGACTTTCAGTATTTTGGTCAAGGATACAGGTGTCGGTATCTCAGCCGAATCTATAGCCCAAGTGTTTGAACGTTTCTATAAAGTTGATTCGGATGATACGGAGGCTCACATCGGTTCCGGAATCGGGCTTGCGTTGGTAAAAAGTCTGGTATTGCTTCATAAAGGAGCTATTTCGATTTATAGTGAACGCAACAAAGGTACGGAAATGCTTGTGCAGTTTCCTCTGGATAAAGAAATGTATGATGCTGTGGAATTGTTGGAAAATGAAGCATCAGCGAAAAATATGACAATGTCATATTTTATCGAACCGGAACTCCTGTTTGATAAACAGGAATCAGATAAACAGGAATTCTTCTTGTTGAGAGACAGGAAACGAATCCTTTTGGTGGAAGATAATGAGGATTTGCGTGGTTTGATGGCGATGCATCTTCGCTCTTCTTTTGAGATTGTCGAGGCCGGGAATGGGGTGGAAGCATCCGATATAGTGGAAGAAATGGAAATCGACCTTATCGTCAGTGATATTATGATGCCGGTAAAAAGCGGAATAACTTTATGCAGGGAGATAAAGGAAAACATGAACTTTTCCCATATACCATTTATTATGCTGACAGCCAGAGGTGGATTGGAGAATCAGATGGAAGGGGTGGACTCCGGTGCGGATGCTTATTTTGAAAAGCCGGTTGATTTCGGACTTCTGAAATTGACTGTGCAGAATATATTCAGGCAACAGCAAAACCTGAAAGAACACTATGTTCGGAACTATTTCGTTGACAGTCGGGAACTGGCAGCAAACCAGCAGGATAATAAATTTATCAGTCGTCTGATCGAAATTATTGAGAGTCGTATCGACCAGCCGGACATGGATGTCAGCTACATTGCCTCCGAGTTGTCGATGAGCCGGAGTAAACTCTATGCGAAAGTCAAATCGCTGACGGATAAATCAATTGTCGAGTTCATCAGAAGTTACCGTCTGCGAAAGGCTGCTAGATTGTTGATAGAGGAAAATCTGTCTATCCGTGAAACGATGGAGCGGATTGGTATCGAGAACCAGTCATATTTCACTCGTATCTTCAAGAATGAGTTCGGAATGATCCCTACTGCATTTATTCAGAAGAACAAGGCCGTAAAGTAAAATAATTGGGGGGATCTAGCGGGTTGTTTGGGGCATACAGTGATTTTGTTCCGGAATAGAGTCATTTTCTCTTGATCTTCTATTCATATCACAGTTGTGATACAAAAGAAATCCATCTGTAAAACAAACGGAATCTGACTGTGATATGAAAAGAAGACAGTAGTGATATACAATATTAGCAGTCTGCCTTTTATTTAAAGTAGAATGACGTCACTACGCTTCCATGATCGGAGGGCCACCCTACAGGATGATGGCTCAGGGCTTCCGAACGATAGGGTATTAGTTTCTCCCCTTTGTAATAGATATAGTCGATCCGCTGGGGAAGGCAACTCAGTTTTTTAGCTCCCAGATTGATGAGCGGCGACCAGGTTGCTCCCTGGTTTAACAGGACATCCGGATAAAGATGACGAAAGCTATCGGTGAAACCTTTATCGATGACCTGTTTCGATACTTCCAGTTTGGCAAACGCACCCTGATGGGCCGGCCGGGTCTGCTCGTTCCAATCCAGATGAGAGTCACAGTTGAAATCTCCGACCAGTATGACCGGTGTTTCTGCCGACTGTGCGGTATGAGGTGCCATTTGTTTCAGTATCTCTCTGATTTCCGGCAGGCGGGTCTGCGCTTCATCCTCTTCGTATTTCTTTATCGCCTCTTTTCCTTTATTCAGATCGGCAACGTCGGGTAGGTAATGAAGCCAGATGTCGTAGAAGGCGATTTGCTGTTCCTCATTCAAGCGGATAAATGCTCCTCCCGAATTGAATGAACGGAACAGTTGAATCGTTTCGTCTATCGGGTAACGGCTCATAATGCTGAGATTGGAACTGATCAAGTAGAAATAATACCCGAGGGAGTCTGCAATGATAGCACCGGAACCGTACGTTTCGATCAATCCGATCACATCCGCATTCTCTTTTTTCAGGACGTCTATGACACGGTTTACGCCGACCTGCTTGCCGAAGCGCCTTCCGCCATGCCATATATTCCATACCTGTACTTTTAGTTTGTCGGGCTTGTAAGACGGATACAAGGGAGATAATGGGAAGAACTGTCCGTAACTTTCCCGTACCTCCTGGCTGCTGATCGGACGATCCCACATCTTCACTTCGTCTATTTTTCCGTTGAAGGCCATCCATTCGCCCCGGCACTCCCAATCCTGTTCCTCATCACTCCCTCCTACGATCGTGCGGAATTTACTTTCGAGCGACTGGAGTCCTTCTGTCTGATAAATAGCAACATTGCGTCCATCCAGATACATCCATACTTCTCCCTTTTTCTTATCTACGGATACTGTCAATTGATGCCATTTCCCGTCGTTTATGGCCTGCCGTCCGGCTGTCGGCTGATAGCTGTAACTGTTCTTTCCGTCGTTCAGGCTCAGATACCAAGCTCCGTTTTCCTGCGTTCCGATACACCAGCCCGTCGGGTCGGCAGTCGTTGCATTCGTCATGATTGGCGTACCTAATGGGGCGCCGGGTTTCGTTTTTACCCAGACTTGCAGGGTGAACGAACGGTCTGCTGCAAAAGACGGACGTTCTTTAGCGGTCAGGGAAAGGGGAATACGATAAGCTATCTCATCTGTCAGGTCGAGGGCTTTCCCTTTTAATCCTTCACTATAGGAAGAGGTATGCACCAGGAAAAGGGAGGATGAATCGCGGGTTGCAATTTCTGCCATCCGGATGGCTTCCGGCTGCGGATCATCGAAAGACTGATAGTAGACCAGCCCCTGTTCGGGGCTTTGGGCTACTATGTTTGAGCAAAAGGCTATCAGCGATATGCCTGTGATCAGTTTCTTGAACATAAAATATTGGGGTTAATAACCTTCATTCTGGGGAAGAAGGTTGCTGTTTAGTGTTATTTCATTTGTAGGAACACCGAACAGTTCGTGATAATCCTTTACATTTTTCGCTGCTTCTTTCGGATAGTAAGATTCAGAGAAAAGATATTCGATGTCATTCAGATGAGTAACTCCCTGTATTGCTTTGACCAGGTTATGGGTACGGAATAAGTCAAATTTCCGGTGTCCTTCATAACAAAGCTCCAGGGCCCGTTCCTTGAGGATAGCTTCACGTAATTGTGCTTGCGACAGGCCTTGTAGTTTCCAACCGGGGTTGATGGTCCCGTCTTCGTTGGTGTAAGCTCTTTCGCGGACTTCATTAATATAGGTAAAAGCTTCATTCGTTTTGTTTTGTTCATTCAAAGCCTCAGCAAATATTAATAAGACGTCTGCCCATCGTAAGAGAGGAAAATTCAGGGAAGTTCCTTCGCGGTCGGCACGGCGGTTCTCCACATCACAGAATTTCACAATATAAGGAGTTCGTACAATTTCTCCTTTGTATTTGATACCTGCTCCCAGATGTTGGGCGGTAGTACCTGTTCCTGCAATAAGTTCCTTGTATTTACTTTCTGAAGCCAGGCGGAAATTGAACTTCCAGCGGCTGTCGTTTTCTGTATCGTACCACTTGTCTTCATCCGGTACATAATAAGAAGCGAACGGAAGAAGAGGGGCTATTGCTGCACTGTTTTTATATGGACTGTCCGATTCTTCCGTATAATCACCGTAGCAGGTAGTCTGACTGGGTAATTCTGTCTTTTCGATTAATGCCTGGGCTGCAAAAAGACTTTCTTTGCTGTTGTTGTACTTAGAATTGAATACATCGCTGTAATGTGGCAGTAATCCTCGTTTACCTTCAGTATAGAGTTGGCGACAGAGCTCTTCGCATTTGGCATACTCTTTTTCAAAAAGGTATATTTTAGCCATTAATCCAATGGCGCTGCTACGGCTTACTCTTCCTGCATCAGAGGTGCTATACTCGTCGAACTCAGGTAAGTTTTCGGCTGCATATTGCAGATCGGGAAGAGCAACCTCATTCCGGACCTGGGATGCAGGAGTGCGGCTTAATGTCAGATAGGCATCTATATCTGTCACCGGTTCGAGTATTACCGGCAGATCCCCGAAGAAGTTGGTTAGGTGGAAGTACAGGAAACCACGGACGAAACGGGCTTCTGCCAGCAGACGTTCCTTTGGTATCTGTTTAAACAAGCTCTCGTCCATAGCTTCGATATTGGCGATTGCCAGGTTGGCGTTGCGGATATATTTGAATCCGTCGCGCCATGTCCATCCGATACGCTCTGCCGATGCATTATGAGTATAAGTTGCTATCGGGTCGAGAGTTGGCCAGTTGTCTGTTGGAGAGCGGGTCCCGATGTCTGTCCCGAATTCCATAACCATCATGGCCTGGCGAGTATATACATTTGCATCGGCAAATGCATTGTATAGGTCGTTAACGCAGGAAAGAGCATTGTTTTCGTCGATGAAGAAATTGCTTCCGGCAACATCCCCTTTAGGATTTTCATCCAATAAACCTGAACATGAGCTCAGCAGGAGAAAAACAAACGGTAATATTTTGAAAATTTTCATATGCTATCAGTATTATAAGGTAAATTTAACGCCTAATGTGAAAGAACGGTTCATAGGGTATTGTCCCCAGTCGTAACCTCTTAAAATAGGACTACTTGAATATAAGCTGACTTCCGGATCATATCCCCGGTAGTTACAGATGTTGAACAGGTTATTTCCTGTTGCATAGACGCGGGCAGCGGAAAATCCGATGGGGCTCAACCATTTCATCGGCAGGTCGTAAGCCAGTGTCAGGGACGACAACCGGAGGAAACTGCCGTTTTCCACAAATCTTGTGTCGACCGCATAGATGTATTCGTTACTCGGGCGAGCTACCGATGTATTCGGATTTTCAGGAGTCCAGATCTGTTCTGCCAGATCGCGGTAGCAGTTTACAGCCGAATTACCCGGCAGAAAGTAAGCACTGTTCAGGTTTAAGACATCGTTGCCTACGGAGTATTGGAAGAATGCATTTAAAGAGAGTCCCTTCCAGCTGACCGTCGTGCCGAAACCTCCGAAGAAATCAGGGTTGGCATTTCCTATGACCGTTGAATTGTTAGGATCGTCTTTGATCTCTTTGAATTTAGCATCTCCCGGACGGGCATTCAATCCTTTGGCATCGATTTCTTCTTGTGTCAGGACACCTTCGTATACTTGTCCGTAAAAAAGTCCGATAGGTTCGCCTACTTTCAGTATACTACTGTAATAACCACCCCAATGTTCTCCTACGTATTTATATTTATCCGGTCCCAGACTCAATACTTTACTGCGGTTGGTTGAAATATTGAAGTTAGCATCCCATTTCCAATCCTTATTGTCGATCAATGAAGCATTCAATGAAAGTTCAAATCCTGTATTCTTTAATGATCCCAAGTTTTGTAGCTGTGTGGATTGTCCGATGTATGAAGGAACGGAAATCTTCCAAAGCAAATCGCGTGTCTTCTTATGATAGAAATCCAAAGAACCGCTTAGACGGGAGTTGAAAAGCGAGAAGTCGACACCCAGGTCGAACTGATCGGTCTTTTCCCATGTCAGGTTGGGATTGGGAACTTCGCTCGGGGTATAGGTGACAATTTGGGAACCACCCAGAATCGTACTTCCGGATGAAAAGAGATATTGTGTGGAGTAAATGTCGATAGCCTGGTTACCTACACGACCGTAACTGGTACGCAGTTTCAAATCGTTTATGACGGATTGCTTTTTCATGAAAGCTTCTTCCGTAATGCGCCATCCTACTGATACGGAAGGGAAGAAAGCCCATTTATTTCCTTCTGAGAAACGGGATGAACCGTCATAACGGGCAACGACTGTCAATAAGTAACGATTATCGTACGCATAGTTGATACGTGAAAGATAGGACATGTATCCCCAGTTGTGATAACCGGATTCAACCTTGTCTTTTACCTGTGCGGCATTCAGGTCGTGAAAGCCTGTGATGTCATTGGCAAAATTAGAGACTTCGGTATTCAAGCCTTTGTCATGCCCTTTCTGGGCGGTAAAACCTGCCAGAACGGAAAGTGAATGTACCTCTTTTTTCAGATTATATGTCAACGTATGTTCCGTCAATAGGTCCTGGCTCTCGGATGTGAGGGCCTTTGCACTATTCGTCTTTTCCAGGTACGAACCTTTTCTGGGTGAGAAATAATCTTCACGCTGGTAATTCCACTTTACACCTAATGTCGATTTCCATACCCAGTGAGGGTCGAGTTTGAATTGTAGATAAGAATTGTTCAGCAGATAATATCCGTTTTTTTCGTCGGTCGGCAACAATGCTTCGGCTAACGGGTTACGTCCGGTCGGACGGCTGGGCTCCGTATAGTTGTATGAACCGTCTTCATTCACGGCACTTCCTATAGGAGACATACCGACGCCATATACAGCCATTTCGAAATGGTTGTCGGGATCGGAAGGCATGGTCGATAGATCATGAAACTCATGAGAAAGGCTGACGGTCGTTCCCATACTGAACCACGGCTTGATCTCCGCATCCACGTTTGTGCGGAATGTTGTGCGGTTGAATCCGGAACCGATCATAATACCTTCCTGGTCGAAATGATTGACGGAAACAAGATATTTGATCTTTTCAGTACCGCCTCTGCTGGAAAAGTTGAGATTGTAAACCGGAGCAGTACGGAAAAGCTCATCCTGCCAGTCAACACCTGTGACCTTGGATGGATCGGCATAAGGAATTGTCGTCCCGTTGATCTGGGCTACTTTGTTCAAATAGGATGCATATTCGGTTGCTGAAAGTAAGTCGATTTTATGGGGTAGTTTTTGCCAACCGTAGGAAGCTTCTACATCGAATGTTGCTTTGCCGGCTTTACCGCGTTTGGTTGTTACCAGAATGACACCATTGGAACCACGAGCACCGTATATAGCCGTGGATGTTGCGTCTTTCAACACTTCGATGGACTCTATATCGTTCGGGTTTAATGAATTAAGGTCACCGGCATCGACAAATCCGTCGATCACATACAGAGGTTCGTTACTGGCAGAAAGGGAGTTACCTCCTCGGATACGAATGGATGAAGATGTTCCGGGCGTACCGTTTGACTGAACGACTTGCATACCGGCAACACGTCCGCGAAGCAACTGGTCGACACGCGGCACGGGTTGTTCGATCAAGTCTTGCCCGCGAACGGAACTTATGGCACTGATCAGGTCCGATTTCTTTTGTGTACCGTATCCAACGACAACGACTTCTTCCAGATTCTGTGTGTCTTCCGTCATTTTAATGGATAGGGTCGTTTGTGTACCTGCCTTTATTTGTAAGGGGTTATAGCCGATATAACTGATCTCCAGGATATCGCCGGGAGTAGCCTGAAGGGTGAACTTGCCGTCCAGGTCTGTGACAGTCCCGTTCGTAGTCCCCTTGACCATGATATTGGCACCAATGATCGGTTCCCCTTTTTCGTCGGTGACGGTACCGCTTATTGTTCCCGACTGGCGGGATGATTGAGCCGGTTGAGGTGTTTTCTCCGGTTTGATGATAATGTGCTTGTTCTTGATCTCGTATTTCAGGCCTTTCCCTTTCAGTACCTGGTTTAATACATCGTTGATAGATTCGCTGCTTATTTGCAGACTGACTTTTTGCCGGGTATCGACATCTCCGGTCTCAAAAAAGAAAATGTAATCGCTCTGTTTCCTGATCGTCTCGAAAGCTTCTTTCAGGGTTACATTCTGCAGATTCAACGTGATCTTTTGATTTTGTGGTAATGCTGCAAATGTTTGCTGGATACTGGCTGTAAAGAGTATCAAACATAACAGGGCTACCTGGAGCCTGGAGCAAACAATTAGCGTGATTTTTCTTTCTTTATAAAGAATGTTTTCCATACTTTTGTAATGTGATTAGAATTTAATTATTAAGTTTTAATGAACTCGTGAGTCGGGGAATGGTGCGAACATTTTCCGGCTCTTTTTTTGTGCTTTTCTCTTTCCTTTTCTGGTTCTCCTTTCTTTATGGGGTTATCAACTGTTTCAATATATCTCAATGATATTGTTATTGCGCCTGTAAGTGAATTTTTCACTGGATGACATGATTGTCAGGATATCGTCGAGCGTATCCGTATTGCGGAATTCTCCGAAGAAACGAAGTTGCCGGCGTTCGGGATTACGGAAGATAAATGTTACGTCGAAAGCTTTTTCCAGTTGTCCGGCAATTTCGTCGAAACTGATCTCGTTGAAGAAGTGTGCTCCTGTGGTCCATTGACAGACAGCCTCCGTAGAAACTTTCCGTACTTCTGTTTTTCCCGTCAGTTTGTTATATATAGCTTGCTGTTGGGGTACCATGATAACGGAATTGGAGGGAGCAGCTTTATCGATCATATTCACGGAACCTTCTGCCAGGGTTACGGCGATCTCTTGTTCGTCGGAATAGGCTTTGACATTGAATTTTGTTCCCAATACCTTTACATCGATTTCTTTGGCATTGACGATGAAGGGGAGCTTTTCGTTACGGGCAACTTCAAAATAGCCTTCGCCTTCCAATGCTACCTGTCGGTTCTTTTGGGAAAATCCGGGCTGACAACTGAATTTACTGCCAGCATTTAACCATACGATAGTTCCGTCTTCCAACTGGAGACGGCTGCGTGAACCGAGCGGTACTTCGATGGTGCGTACTATCGCCTGGTCATCCTGTCGGTCGGATCGGTCGAACAGGTACAATCCGGTACTACCCAGGAAAACTCCGATTAACAGGGAGGCTGCGATATGGGTATATTTCCGTAAGAACAGCTGCTTAGGCTTTTGTAATCCGGCCTGTTCGGCGAAACGGCGGAATACGGCTTCGTTCTTTCTTTTTTTCTTATGATGTATGTCGTATGAGGATAACCATAACTCGGTCATCTCATAATAGTATCTTTTATGAGACTCGTCAGCGGCTACCCAACGACCGAGTTCTTTCTCCTGTTCACGGGAAAGTGACTGGTTCAGATAGCCGGTAATCAGTTCGTCGTAGTATTCTTGTTGTCTTTTCTGATCCATTTTTATTGCTTCTTACCCTAAAGACAACATTCCAATAGTGCGAGGGTAGTGGAAAATGAAATATTTTTCCAAAAAATAATCCGGCAGTAAATAATCAGAAAAGTAGGGAGGATAAATATCCCTTCATACGACTGCGGAGAGTGGCAAGAGCCTGCTTGATATGATATTTGACAGTATTGACGGATATACCTACTTTATCGGCTATTTCATCATAACCCAGTTCTTCGATCCGGCTACAGATAAAAACCTGCCGGGTTTCGCGAGGCAGTTTATCTATCTCTCGGAGTATTTGTTCACTGAGTTCTTTTTCCAGCAAATGTCCCAATGGATATTCATCAGACAGGAACAGACCCTGAAGGATCGCTTCCGGATATTCTTCATAGTCGTCGAGGCTGATCTCCCGGTCTGCGAATATTTTCTTCTGGTAGTTAAGGGCATAGTTACGTACGCAACAGACCAGATAGGCTTGCAGGGAAGAGGTAATATGGAGAGATGTGCGTGTTTCCCATATATGGGATAATACGTCTCCGACAATGGTGTCGGCTACCGTATCATCCCTTACATATTGACAGGCAATACGAAATAGAAGATGATAATAGTTGTCAAATAAAGTACGGTAAGCTTTACTTTCCCCACTTCTTAACCCGTCTATTAATTCTGTTTCATGAATCTCCACGATAGTATTGTAGATGTTGGTCCTTTTTCGGGATACAATATTACGAGATAGAAACGTAAAACACAAATCTTATTTATGCCTATTTTAATTTTCTGTTTTTCCGATATGCTTCATTACTTTAGCATCCAGATAGAAGATCAACTCTTCGGCGATATTCGTACAATGGTCGCCGAAACGTTCCATCTTACGGATCACACCTGCCATATAAAGTCCGACCAGGGCGCTTCCCGGATGTTTCTCGATGTAGTCGGCAATGATCCGGGTGGAGTTATGGTTGATCTCGTCGATCAGGTTGTCTTTGAGGAAAATACGGGAGGCTATTTCCGAACTTTCTTTTTCGAAGGCTTCCTGGCTGAGGGTAAGCATGCTGAGCAGTTCTTTCAGCATTTCTTCCACCCGTGTCTCTTTGATCAGTTGCGGATCGACGGGAGCACCTTCCGGCAGGTTACCGGCAAAACGGGCGATGCTTTCGGCAAAGTCACCCAGACGTTCCAGGTTCGTATTGATTTTGTACATGGCAAGAACGAAACGCAGATCGACAGCGACAGGAGCGTAAAGGGCGATGATATCTTCGCAATCGCTGTCTATCTTCAACTCGAAAGCGTTCACACGGCGTTCGCGACTGATTACTTTATAAGCCAGTTCCTTATCTCCGGTAAGCATCGCTTCGCCGGCATTATATAGCTGTTGATGGACCAGAGCCCACATTTCGCTAATGCTGTTTTTTAAGGAGGTAATCTCCTGATCTATAACTTTCATATATATATACTCTTTTAATTTTTAATATTCAATTACCCGAACCTTCCCGTAATGTAATTCTGAGTCGACTCCTTCTCCGGGTTGGTAAATATCTTCCGTGTATTATCGAACTCGATCAGTTCACCCAGATAAAAATACCCCGTTTTGTCGCTCACACGAGCTGCTTGCTGCATATTATGAGTAACGATCACGATCGTATATTCGCTTTTGAGCTCGTGTATCAGATCTTCGATCTTGCTGGTGGAAATCGGGTCGAGGGCTGAAGTCGGCTCATCCATCAAAAGAATAGAGGGGGAGATCGCCAATGCACGGGCAATACACAGGCGTTGCTGCTGACCACCGGATAATGCGAAGGCCGACTCTTTCAGTTTGTCTTTTACCTCATCCCAGAGAACTACCTGTTTAAGAGTTTTGACAACTGTCTTTTCGATATAATCGTTGTCGTTTATTCCGTTTACACGTAGTCCGTAGGCAACGTTTTCGAAGATCGTTTTAGGGAAAGGGTTCGGTTTCTGGAATACCATACCTACGTTCTTACGAAGCTGGTCCACTTTCTCTCCCTTATCATAAATATTACGGTTGTCGATCAGAATATTTCCGGTCATACGGGTATCGGGGATCAGGTCGTTCATACGGTTGAACAATCGCAGGAAGGTGGACTTACCGCAGCCCGACGGCCCGATAAAGGCAACGGAGGTGTTTGCTTCAATTTGCATCGAGATATTCTTTAAGGCATGGAAGTCGCCATAATAGAAATCTACGTTACGGGCATCAATCTTTATCATATTCTTTTTGTTGTTTTTTATTGTTGTTGTTGTAATATATCCGTTAGTTCATTTTTACTTTCTTTGCGAAATACTTTCTCAGTGCATTGGCAAGTAAGTTGACAACTAACACGATTGCAATCAGGACCAATGCTGTTCCGTAGGCCATTCCACGGGATGCTTCGATGTCCGTACCGCTGGTTGAAATTACGTACAGATGGTAAGGCAATGCCATACATTGGTCAAAGATACTTTCCGGCAGCTGAGGCAGGAAGTAGGCGGCTACAGTGAACAGGATAGGAGCCGTCTCTCCCGATACACGTCCCACCGACAGGATCAGCCCGGTAATGATATTCGGAAAAGCCATCGGGAGTACCACTCGCCGGATAGTCTGTAACTTGGTAGCTCCCAGTGCCAGACTCCCGTGACGGAACGAGTCGTCGATACTTTTCAAGGCCTCTTCCGTGGTACGGATAATCAGCGGCAACGACATCAATGCCAGTGTGAATGAACCGGCAATGATCGAGTCTCCCCACCCCAATGTAACAACAAACAGGGACATACCGAACAAACCGAACACCACTGAAGGGACACCGCTCAGATTGTTTGTCATGATACGGATGAAACGGATCAGTTTTCCGTTTGTCGCATATTCATTCATATAAATACCGCTCATGATCCCGATCGGAAAGCTGATCAGACTACTGCCCAGTACCAGGTAAAGCGTACCGACGATGGCGGGATAAATCCCTCCGGCAGTCATTCCTTCTGCGGGAGCTTCCGTAAGGAAATCCCAACTGATTACTTTACCTCCTTTTATAATGATAAATCCGAGGATGAGGAAAAGAATAACGACGACCAGATAGCTAAGAAGCGTAAATATGCCGAATGCCAGTTTCTGTGAAGTCCGTTTCTTTATATCGATATTGCCTAGTTTCAGAATAGGTGCCATAACTTATTTAGATTTTTCTTTTGGATGAAATATATTCTACCGTGATACTTAATATCAGTGTGATAATGAACAGAACGGCTCCCAGCAGGAACAAAGCCTGATAATGAGCGCCTCCGGCCGGTGCTTCTCCCAGTTCGGCTGCGATCGTGGCAGGGATGGTTCGTACCGGTTCAAAGAACGAGGTCGGTATGACTGCGGCATTCCCTGTTACCATCAGTACGGCCATTGTTTCGCCGATAGCCCGGCCGATACCGAGAACCACTGCTGAGGTGATACCCGAAATGGAGTAGGGAATGATTACCTTATAAATTGTTTGCCATTGGGTGGCTCCTAATGCGAGGCTAGCCTCTTTCATTGCCCGCGGTGTGGTGCGCATAGCATCTTCTGCAACGGTGATAATGGTCGGTAATGCCATGATAGCCAGAACGACACTGCCGGCAAAAGCTGTTTCTCCGACCGGAAGGTTCAGTCCTTTTTGTATCAACGGGACAATTACCACTAGTCCGAAAAAGCCATATACAACGGAAGGAATACCTGCCAGAAGTTCGATAACCGGTTTGAGTATTTCCCGGGTGCGTTTGTTGGCTATTTCAGCCAGGTAGATGGCAACTGCTATACCGAAAGGTAAAGAAAGAACGATTGCCCCGATGCTGACCAGCAAGGTTCCCAATAATAAAGGAATGAGTCCGAAAATAGGAGCTGGTGCTGAGGTCGGGTACCATTTTGTCCCGGCAAAGAAATCGGAGAGTGAGATCTTTTCTTCCGGGAGGACTGTCCCGTCAAAAGGCTCAGCCAGATATTGTTGAGGGAAGAAAGCAATTATTCCCGGCTCTTTGCTGACCAGTTCACTGATCTTTTCGGGGACATACTGGAATTCGTCGCCCAGTTCTTCTTCACTGTAATACTGTGTCAGATCGGAAAAACGGAAAACCAGGATCTCTTCGTCTTTGCCGTTCACCTCTTTCCAGTTGGTTATCTTGGCATCGAAAATATCCATGATCGTTTCCGGTGAAAGATGACTTACGTCATTCCCCTTATTCACAGCAAGTACATATCCTTCTTCAACTACCGGACTGCTGAAAAGACCGGATGCTTCTTTAAAAAGAAAAAAGACAATCAATAGAATCGTGAAACTGGTTACACTTCCACTGATCAGGAGTCCTCCTTCTACAATTTTTTCAAAAAACTTTCTCACGTCATTTACCTCTTTGTTCTGAGTGCAAAGTAAGGTAACATGTATTAAGAACAGGTTAAGGCGCTTTGAAGTAAATGTTACATTGGTATTGCAAAAATATTACAGCGTATAAATGTGTTTTTTATTGTATATTTATTGTATATTTGAACAATATTTACATAAAAGGGATTACTCACTAGAAAGCAATGCGATTTTTTCTCGTAATCATATTGTCAGTTTTGTTTACTGTAGCGGCTCGTCCGGTTTACTTTAATCATTTGGGGGTTAAAGACGGACTTCCGCAACTTTCGGTTTTTGCCATTTATCAGGACGAACTAGGCAGAATGTGGTTTGGAACACAAGAAGGGTTGAGTCTTTATGACGGAGAGAGTATCTTTAATTATGATAAATACTCTGATTTATTGGGTAAGCTTGTCAATGATTATTCTGTCAAGAATATAACAGGAACAGGAAACGGTGATTTATTTTTTATAATAGGCGAATATCTTGTCCGGTATGATTTGGTGAAAGACCGTTTTTACCATCTGAAGAGTGGCGTACACTCTTTACAAAAGACAGGGAATCAGATATTTTTTTCTTCTCATGACAGTATCTTTAATTGGAATGTTGAAAATAAACAAATATCTCTTTACCTGGCTACAGAGTTAAAGAGTACGATAACTACTCTTTGTCTTGATAATCAGGGTGGAATGTGGGTTGGAACAAGGAGTGGACTTTATTTGTTGACTGCAGAGGGAAAGAGCAAACAATGTATCATTCCAAATAAAGATATTTCTGTTTTATTTGAAAGTTCAGACCGTGCTATATGGATAGGAACCCGTTTAAAGGGATTGTATCGGTACGGATCTGATGGTAGGATGGTGGAGTTTGTGGCGGGAGAAAGTGTAAATTCTGTCAGTCATAATCATATACGTTCCATAGTGGAAGATGATTTGGGGAATATATGGATAGGCACGTTCTATGGTTTGAATAAATATGATCCGAAAACGGCTCGTTTCTCTTTTCATAAAAAAGAATATATAAGAGGTTCATTAAGTCATTCTTCTGTACTTTCTTTGTTTGCAGATAAACAAGGAGTACTGTGGGTAGGAACTTATTATGGCGGAGTCAACTATTTCAATTCTCAAAAAAATCAGTTCAATTTTTATTCAGATGACCCATTACGGAAAGAGTGCCTTAATTTTCCCTTTGTCGGACAAATTGTAGAGGACAATGAAAATAACCTTTGGATTTGTACAGAGGGTGGAGGATTGAATAAGCTTAACCGAAAAACAGGGCTTTTCTCATATTATACAGCTTTAGCAAACGGAAATTCTCTACGGCATAATAATTTGAAATGTATAGACTATGATCCGGAAAATAATCAGTTGTATATAGGAACTTACACGGGTGGTCTTTCCCGGCTGGATTTAAGAAGCCAACTGTTTTATAACTATATAGATCGAGCTTCAGCTTCCGAAAAACTGCATACGAATATTAGTTGGTTGAAGGTCTGTAAAGAGTATGTTGTTTTTGTGGACGATTATGGTCTTTTCAAACTAAAAAAAGGAACAGATGAAATTACACCTTTATTTCCGGGATCTGACAAGAGAACATTTTATGGAAGCCAGTTCATTATAGACTCAAAAGAAAATTTGTGGTTGGCACGATATCCAGGCGCTATTTGTATACCGCTTGATAACCCATCGGAAATGCGGGTATTCAGAACAGGAGAAAAGGGGTTGGGGACTGCGTCTGTTTCTTTTATATTTGAAACATCAAAGAATCAGTTGTTTTTTGCTACAGCAGGAAACGGTGTTTTTCTTTATGATGAAGAGGATGATGTTTTCTCTAACTACAATGTTGAATATGAACAGCTATTGAGTGATTTTTGTTATTCTATGGCAGAAACGCCAAAAGGGAACCTTGTAATTAGTTGTAACCGGGGAATATCTATACTAGATCCCATTAGTGGAAAACAAATTTTTTCAGCCAGCATAGAAAAAGACTTGCCTTTTTCAGCAATCAATAGCGGGTGTGGAATTTATAGATGTCAGGATAACGAGATTTTTGTGGGGTCTGCAGACGGTATGGTCTCTTTTACTGAGGATAATATTATGAGGAATAATGATAATTATGACCTGTACTTTTCAAATCTGGCAATTAACCATAAAACAATAACACCTTCTGATAATAATGGAATTATCTCGGTCATCCCTGCTTATACCGGACTATTAAACCTGTCGCATGAACAGAATAATCTTATAGTCAGTTTTGCCAGCAGTAATTATTTGAAATCAAGAAATTCGTCTATCTATGAATATAAACTGGAAGGTTTTGATCCGGAATGGATAACGACTCATAACACCCATCTTGGCTATACAAATCTCTCACCAGGCAACTATATGCTTCGCGTCAGGGAGAAAAATATGAATACCAATATGTCGAAAGAGATTCAGATGGCTATAACCATTAGACCTCCTTTTTATAATACACCTTTTGCCTGGATGCTATATATCGTGTTATTCAGCAGTTTGTTATATGCTTTTCTAATGATTCGCCAACGTCAGATCAGGTTGAAAGCCTCTCTTGAATATGAGCGTAAGGAAAAGGATTATATAACTAATCTGAACAAAGCGAAAATATCTTTTTTTACCAATGTTAGTCATGAGTTCAGAACGCCTCTTTCTTTAATTATATCGCAAATTGAGATATTACTGAATAGTAATACTGTTTCCTTGTCCATACGCAACCAGATAAATAAAATATATAAGACTACCTTTCAGATGCAGAATCTTATCAATGAGTTACTCGATTTCCAGAAGGCGGAACAGAAACAGACTTTTCTGAATATATCTCGGCAGGACCTGGTTTTTTATCTTCGGAATATTTATTCATTGTTTGAGGAGAAGGCACATGCGAATCAGATCTGTTATTCTTTTTCACCTCAGAAAGATTCCATTTTATGCTGGTGTGATCCTAATCAATTGCAAAAAGTTGTATCAAATATTTTATCAAATGCCTTTAAATTCACGCCTGCTCAAGGTAATATCGAACTGGTTGTAGATGCGGATGATAAAAATATCACGATCAAGATTATTGACAGTGGAATTGGGATTGACAAGAAAGATCTGACAAATATTTTTGAGCGCTATTATCAGGCATCGAACAGTATATTGCCTTCCCGAAAGGAGTTCAGTACGGGCTTAGGACTTGCACTATGCAAAGATATCGTAGAATTGCATCATGGTAAGATACAGGTGGAAAGTAAGCTGAACTATGGAAGTATTTTCATCATTATGTTACCAACAGGGAAGTTACACTTCGAAAATGACATCAATATCCGGATCGATGAATCTTCTGATACGTCTAATGCTGTAAATGAGGAATGTATGTCTGTCCTTCCTGTATTTGGGGGCAATGAAGAGGATATACCTCTTTTACCTGAAGGGAATGAAAATTCATATACTCTTCTTATCGTAGAAGATAATAAAGAATTGCAGGAAACATTAACCGCTCTTTTTGCTCCTTTTTATCGGGTACTGCATGCCTATGACGGGGTGGAAGGTTTGCGGATTGCCCATGAGGAAGACCCTGATATTATTGTTAGTGATATTATGATGCCTGAAATGAATGGTGATCAGATGTGTTTCGAGCTGAAACAGGATATTACCACTTGTCATATTCCAATTATTCTGCTGACTGCTTTATCTTCTACAGAGGATAATATAGACGGTTTGATGAAGGGAGCAGACGATTATATAACTAAGCCTTTCAATACCCGTATCTTACTAATAAAATGTAATAATCTGATCCGAAACCGACTTTTGCAGCAGCAAAAGTATAAACATGAACCAGCGTCAACCATCCAGTTGCTGGCAAATAACGAAACAGATAAGAAATTTTTGCAAAAAGTCGAGTCTGTCATAGAAGCATACCTAAGTGATACCGAGTTCTCGATTGACAAGCTGGCAGAAGAGGTTGCTATAAGCCGTCGTTCCCTTTTCAATAAATTCAAACAACTCACAGGGATGACTCCTAATGATTTTATCCTTAACTATAAACTGAAGAAGGCAGCTTTCTTGCTAAAGAACAAAGGCAATATGCAGATTGGAGAGATTGCCGATATGCTAGGTTTCGGATCATCCCGATATTTCAGCCGTTGTTTTAAAAATCAATTTAAGGTTTCTCCTCAGGAATACAGGAACAGTCAAGAGGATGATTCTGTAATTTGAAATATAATTGCTTGTAAATAAAACTGTTAAAAATGGATATGCACTATTTGTGCCTGTCTTTTGCATTATTCTGCCAAGCCTGAACCCTGCTGCCCTTCTACTTTTGTCCCGGGTTGAGAGATAAATATCACATTACATAAATCTAATTTCGGGAACATGAAAAACAGATCCATTATCTACATCTGTCTTCTTCTTTTGGCTTGTACGAATTCTTTATATGCGAAAGGGAAGAAACAAAATCAGGAACAAAATGACAGGGCTTACTGGTGCTCTTTACTTTATCGTATATCTGAGCCTGTACTAAGCAACATGAGTAAAGGGGAACTTAGAAAAAACATGACAGTTGAACTGAGTCCGAATTGGTTGAAAGGGCGCGACCCTGATGTCACTTATTTGGAAACTTTCGGACGGTTGATGGCAGGGCTTGCCCCTTGGTTGAGTTTGCCGGACGATGATACGGAAGAAAGTAAAATGCGTCGTCAGTTGCGTGAATGGGCTTTGAAAAGCTATGCTAATGCCGTTGATCCGGAAAGTCCCGATTATCTGAAATGGGAAGGGGAAGGACAAATTTTGTGCGATGCCTCTTATTTGGCAAATAGCTTTCTTCGTGCCCCCAAAGCATTATGGGAGCCTTTGGATCCTGTAACAAAGCGGCGGTATATTGATACTTTCCATCGTTTGAAATGGGTGCGTCCCGCTTATAATAACTGGTTGCTTTTCAGAACGATGATTGAAACATTTCTTTTGTCGGTAGGTGAAGAGTATGATGCTTTTGTAATTGAAGTAGGACTTCAGAAAATGAATGAATGGTATAAAGGGGACGGATGGTATTCAGATGGTCCGGAAATCTCTTTCGATTATTATAATGCTTATGTGATCCATCCGATGATGGTTGAAATTACGGAAACCATTAAAGATACTCCTATACATAAACCGATAGGTTTTGATCTGGCCTTCCGTCGTATGCAACGTTACAATGTTATTATCGAGCGGTTAATATCTCCGGAAGGTGCCTATCCTGCCGTCGGTCGATCAATGACTTACAGACTTGCCGCTTTCCAGTCTTTAGGGCTTTCTGCCTGGAGATATCAGTTGCCGAAAACTCTTACAAATGGACAGGTTAGAAGTGCCTTGACTGCTGTTATGAAGCGAATGTTCTGTCAAGAAGGTAATTTTAATAAAGAAGGATTTCTTCAGTTGGGCTTTGTCGGTCATCAACCTAATTTGGCCGATTATTATACAAATAACGGCAGTCTTTACATGACATCATTGGGCTTTTTACCGTTGGGCTTACCTGCTGATCATCCCTTTTGGACTTCTCCGGCTGAAGAATGGACTTCATTACGGGCATGGAGCGGTAAAGCCTTTCCGAAAGATTATCACGAATCAATTATGAAATAACAAATTATAGAAATATCAGATATGAAGAAAACTGTTTTATTCTGTTACTTTTTAATGATTTTATCAGTGGTAGGCTGTAATCCGCAGAGAGAGACGGAAGAATCTTTTATTCAGGAAAACGTAAATTTTGCATCGCAACAGATGCAGTTGTTGCTTAATAGTGTAGGAGAGTATAACGGAAAGAATTATCCTCGGACAACTGATGAGGAAGGACATCTTGTAACTACTTCAAGGCATGATTGGACCCCTGGCTTTTTCCCTGGAGCTCTTTGGTATTTATATGAATTGACAGGTGACAAGAAATGGGAAGATTATGCGGAAAAATGGACTTATCCGCTTGAACCTCATAAATCTTTTACAGGAAATCATGATATGGGATTTATGATGTATTGCAGTTATGGCAATGCAGAACGGTTGGCTCCTAAAGAAGGTTATAAGGATATTTTGATTGAAAGTGCCAATTCGTTGTGTACACGTTTCGATGAGAGAGTACAGGTTATCGAATCGTGGGATTATCGAAAAGCCTGGGATGGTTCGGAATGGTTTTATCCTGTTATTATCGACAATATGATGAATCTGGAACTTTTGTTTTATGCCTCTCATGTGACAGGGGATACAAAGTATCGTGATATAGCCGTTGCTCATGCAAATACGACCTTGAAGTATCATTTCAGGGAAGATCATGGCAGCTATCATGTGGTGGATTACGATACAATCACCGGACATCCGTTGCACCGGCAGACATGCCAGGGATACAGTGATAACTCTACTTGGTCGCGAGGACAGGCTTGGGCCGTTTATGGGTATACAATGATGTATAGGGAAACAAAAGACCCTGTTTATCTGAAAGCTGCAGAGAATTTTGCCGATTACTTTATTCTACATCTTCCGGATGATCTGGTTCCCATATGGGATTTCAATGTCGGTGAGGCTGGTTTTACCCCGGATGGGACCTCTTATGCAAAAGAGTTTAAAGGGGAAGTCCGCGATGCTTCTGCTGCAGCAATTGTGTGCTCGGCCCTTTTTGAACTGGGGGAGTTTAGCTTGAATAAAGCATATACCGATATCGCTGTCAAGATGCTGAAAAGTCTTTCTTCACCGAACTATCGTGCTCCGTTGGGTGGTAATGCTAATTTTATAATTATGCACTGCACTGGCAGTTTACCTCATAAATCAGAAATAGATGTGCCTCTTATTTATGCAGACTACTATTATTTGGAAGCATTACTTCGATATAAACATTTATTGAACAATCAAAATATGGACTAATCACATCATATAGCCCATTATTCATTTACTCAAACAATATTATTATGATGGAGAATTGTAAAATTTATCTGACATCAAGGCAGGTATTTGCCGGAGCCTTTATGTTTATGGCCTCTGTTGCTGCAGCAACACCTGTTGGAAGCTTGGCTTCCAACAGTGCGAATGTTAACCGGGAGGTATTTGTTAACTCTTCCACACAACAGGCGAAATTGACGGTTTCCGGTATCGTTAAAGACCAGTTTGGACCTGTTGCCGGTGCGAACATTGTCGAGAAAGGGACAACAAACGGAACTATCACCGATATGGATGGTAAGTTCTCTATGGAAGTTTCCCCAAAATCAACATTGATCGTATCCTTTATCGGGTATAAGGAACAACAAATTCCGGTTAATAACCAGACTTCTTTCACAATTAAAATAGTGGAAGATTCGGAAACACTGGATGAGGTTGTGGTTGTCGGTTACGGTACACAGAAGAAAGTAAACCTAACCGGGTCTATTTCTTCTGTTAATTTTGAAGAGCAGGCACTGTCTCGCCCTGTGACGAATGTGTCGAATGCACTGGCCGGACTTAGCGCTGGTGTACAGGTACAACAGAGTTCAGGTAATCCGGGTAGCGATGGTTCTAAAATCAGAATCCGTGGTGTCGGAACATTGAATAATGCCGATCCGTTGGTTTTGATCGATGGAATAGAAGGTTCCATGGATTTGGTTAATCCGCAAGATATAGAAAATATATCTGTATTGAAAGATGCGGCTTCGTCTTCTATTTATGGTTCACGTGCAGCGAATGGAGTTATCCTGATAACAACTAAGAAAGGCAAAGCAGGGAAATTATCAATATCTTATTCCGGTCGTCTTTCGTATGCTCAACCGACTAATCTGATCGAGCAGGTGACAAATTATGGCGATTATATGGAAAAGGTTAATCAGGCATACGAAAATATGGGACAACCCAATCACTTTTCACAAAGAACGATCGATGCCTGGAGAGCAGCGGAAAAGGATCCGAATGGTCTGACTGAAAACGGCATTCCGAATTATGTCGCTTATCCGAATACCGATTGGGAAAAAGAAATGTTTAATCACGGATTAATCAACGATCATAATGTGTCGATTACCGGAGGTACGGAAAAGTTGCGTGTATTAATGTCTGCCGGTTATTTGGATAATCCCGGATTAGTGGATAATACAGGAATCAAAAAATATTCCTTACGTGCTAATATAGAAGCGAATATTACAGATTGGCTGACTGTCGGAACACGTACTTTTGCTTCACAGGAAGATAAAGACCCGGCAAACTTCGATAATGCGAATGATGGTTTGCTCAGTGCTATACCTGGCGTTTATCCGATATGGAACGGGCAATATGGTGCGGCAGAAGCTCCGGAAGAGAATTCGCAAGCCAATAATCCATTAGCCAGACTGCATGATGTGGCCGGTTTAAAGCAGAAGACAAACTTTAACACGACGTTATATTCAACTGTCACCCCGCTTAAAGGACTATCGTGGGATTTTAATCTGAACTATAAGCGTTATTGGGAGGATAACGAAACATGGACGAATCCGTTCGACCGTATTCGGTTTAGTGACGAAACAGTATTAGTACCGGCAACTTCTCCAGCGGAGATGACAACAAGTTTCTCTAATCGATCGGATTATAGTTATACACTACAGAATATCCTCCGTTATAATACAACGATTGCATCTGATCATGATTTGGGAGTATTGGCTGGTTACGAAGAGTATTATTATAAACAGGCAACTCGCAGTGCAACAAAGAAAGGTTTAATCGACTCCAGTATTCATACTCCCGGATCGGCAACGGAAATGCAGAGCATTGGTGGGGGAGCTTTTGATAGAGCAAGTCGCTCTTTCTTCGGCAGAATTAATTATGCCTATAAGTCGAAATATTTATTTGAGGCCAATCTCCGATATGATGGAAATGCCCGTTACCATAAAGATTATCGTTGGGGAACCTTCCCTTCATTCTCGGCTGCCTGGAGAATAACAGAAGAGGATTTTATGGATAATCAGAATTGGCTGGATAACCTGAAATTGCGTGTTTCTTACGGTTCTGTCGGTAATAATGGTGGTACGGATGTGGGTGAATATGAATATATGTCAACTTATGACGGTGCTAAATATCCGTTAGGCGGAAAGCTTGTCTCCGGTTTGGCCTCGACATCTATTGCAAATAGTATGTTGTCGTGGGAAACATCTAAAATGGCTAATGTCGGTGTTGATTTGAATGCACTGAATAACCGGATTTCATTTACTGTTGATGTTTTCCATAAAAAAACCACAGGGATTTTATTTACTCCATCTATCTATTTAGTCGCCGGAAATAAGACAGCACCCCGTCAGAATATAGCCGAGATGAGCACGAAAGGCGTGGAATTGACATTAGGATGGAATGATAGAGCAGGAGAGGTGGCTTATTCTGTTTCCGGAAATTTCTCTTATACACCCAATAAGATAGATAAGTATAAAGGAGAATTTCAGGCAGGATATGATAAAGATGGTAACTGGCAAAGTAATATAGGTGATGTGGCTTCCAGTTCATCGGCTGTAAATCCTATAGTAGAGGGACATTCGAAACAAGAATTTTACCTTCGTTCACCTTATAAAGGTTCGGGAAAAGGATACGATGTCGATGGAGTTTCGGGTGGACCTGTAGATGGTATGATCCGTACTGAAACTGATATGGCATGGTTGAATGCAATGATTGCCGAAGGATATACCTTTATGCCTAATAAAACGGTAAGTAAAAGTAAAATATGGTATGGCGATTATGTTTATGCCGATGTTAATAATGACGGTATTTATGGAGGAAACGATGACCGTGAATTTCAGAATATTTCGGCAGACCCTAAATTTAATTTTGGATTCCAGATGTCAGCAGCCTACAGAGGATTCGATATCTCGATGAATTGGGCTGGAGCAGCCGGTTTTAAACTGTATTGGGCACCGATGTTCGGCCATAACGCTCCTATAGCTAATATTGGTTATTCCCTTGGAAAAGACGTTGCTGATAATTGTTATTTTTATAACTCTGATGATCCCTCAGACCCGAGAAACAAAATAAACAGTAAATACGGTCGTCTGGTGAATACACCGACTGGGAGTCAGAATAAAGAGGCATCGACTCTCTATTTGTATAATGCAAACTATTTGAAGTTGAAAAATTTGACTTTCGGATATACTGTTCCGGCTGCTGTTTCTAAGAAAGCATTCATTGAAAATCTAAGGGTATATGTTTCCATTGAAAATGTTTTTAATATTACGAAATATCCCGGTCAGGATCCGGAACTGGGAGCAACTCCGGAATATACTTCTTTACGCCAGTTTGCTTTTGGCGCTAATGTTACATTTTAAAATATTGAATAATTATGAAATTGATAAATAAATTATGCCTTCTTTTAGGCGTATCTGTCACTTTATTAACAAGCTGCCAAAGTGATTTAATGGATTTGGATCCTTATTCATCCATCGGGTCCAGTAATATGTGGACAACAGAAAATCTGGCCGATATGGGTGTGATAGGTATTTATAATGTACTTCGTTCTACGGATGTTGCCGGGGATTTACATAAGTTTGATAGTTATGGCGTTTCAGCTGACTATCGGGATGGAAATTACTCATTGTTGATGGGGAATGCAACATCTGGTGACGGACAGTTCTCTAATTATTGGAAAATACATTATGAAGGAGTCAGCCGATGTAATGATGCAATTGTTAATTTAGGGAAAGCACCTTTATCTGAATCCAAGTTAGCCCGTCTGACGGCAGAATCAAAGTTTATGCGTGCTTATTTTTATTACAAATTGAATATGGTTTTTAAAGGTGTACCTCTTTATCTGGAACCGGTGGAACTGGAAGAGATGGTAAAAGGGCGCAATACGGAATCTGAAGTTTGGAATCAGGTTATTACAGATTTGACAGAAGCGATCAATACCCCGGATTTACCCGATAAATATGCTAAAGGTGATGGTGAGTATGGTCGTGTGACAAAAGGTGCAGCCTATGCTTTACGGGGAAAAGTATATATGTGGATGAGCGAATGGGAAAAGGCTGAAGCTGATTTCCGCAAAGTCGGAGATTTGGGTTTTGCTTTATTTCAGGGTGAATATAAACAGTTATTTAAAGAGGAAAACGAGCAGTGTGACGAAATGATTTTCTCTTTGCAATGTATCGGTGAAAGTGGTTATGGAAATAACTTCTCTTTCCGGTATGGTTCACGTAATGCATTTGGCTCTTGCTGGAATACTTATTTGGCAAGTACAGATTTTGTAGAGACATACGAAGATGCTGATGGAAGACCGTTTGACTGGGATAATTATATTTCAGGTTTCAATGCGATGGACGTTTCAAAAAGGGCCGTTTATTTTTTACGTGACGGATTGACGGATGATGAGAAAAAGAAAATGGGTGAAGATGGAGCCGATATGTCTAAATATCTGGAAAACGGGAATGAAGCTCGTATCAAAACTGCTTATGCCAGCCGTGATCCACGTCTGTTAGCTACCATTATTACTCCTTATTCTCAGTTTGATGGAGCTGATGGTGTAACGAACCATACATATACGTTGCGTTGGCCTTATAGAGGGTCGGATTCGGCAGATCCTTATGATTTGAGAACAGATACAAACAATCGTTTCTATTATTTGTTCCGTAAATTTGTCGCAGAGGGAGCGTCTGAGATTCCTAATCGTGAGTATTCTCCGATTGACATACCTATTATCCGTTATGCAGACGTTGTCCTTTCATTGGCAGAGTGTCTGAATGAGCAAGGTAAAACAGCTGAGGCTATAGAGTGGGTGAATAAAGTTCGTGAACGTGTAGGAATGGCATTGTTGAACAGTAATTCGTATACGCAGGTTTCCGGACAGGATAATATGCGTGAACGTATCCGTAACGAACGTCGCTGGGAGTTTGCTGGCGAGGGGGTGAACTTTTTCGACGAAATGCGTTGGAAAACCTGGCATGAAACGAAATTTAAGAAGAATGCCGGTTTGAAACAAATTTGGGGAACTATACAGTCTGCATATTCTTGGGATGGTGATTATTTGTATGCTTGGCCTATTCCAAGTTCCGAAAAGCAGAAGAATGATAATCTTACCCAAAACGAAGGATGGATTGATTAATGATTACGAATGAATTGGATATACTTAATTTATGCATTATTGGGGTGGTAATTGTAAATATAGATAAGGCTGGTTAAGAATCTGTGGAAATTTGTTTAGTAAGTAAGGTCAAACCTACTTATTGGGTAGATATTTGTCTACTCGATAAGTAGGCATCCTATTATTTAATAAGTAGATAGTTATCTGCTTACTAAGTAACTTTTAAGGTACTTATCATGCGTTGAAAGACTTTTTCGTCAGGTATTGCCTATTTTTAGAATATAAACCAGTATATTTGCCACAAACTTAAAAACTTAATAATCTATTTTTATCATGAACAAATTTCTTTCGTACGGAGTGTTTGCGTTCACAGCCTTGTTGGCTTCTTGTGATTCGCAACCCAAGCAGGAACCTATCGCAGATGTAATCGACCGTGGTCTGAAGGCCTCGACTGAACAAGCTCTTTTAATGGCAAAAGACCTGGAGAATCAGGAAGGCCGTCTGCCGAAAGCGATCAACAAAGAGGGGACACTCGAAACCAGTGACTATAGCTGGTGGTGTAGCGGTTTCTTCCCGGGTGAGTTATGGTATCTGTACGAAAACAATCCGACACCGGAATTAAAAAAATATGCTGAAATGTATACCGATCGTGTAGAGGAAGTGAAAAATATCACTTACAGCCATGATGTCGGTTTTATGTTGTATTGTAGCTATGGTAATGGATACCGCCTGACCGGAAAACCGGAATATAAAGATGTAATGCTGACCGGAGCGAATTCGCTGGCAACTCGCTATGACGAACGCGTAGGAGCCATCCGTTCCTGGGACTTCAATAAAAAGATATGGCAATTCCCGGTCATTATTGATAATATGATGAACCTGGAATTTTTCAGCTGGGCTTCGAAAGCATCCGGTGACGACCGTTTCCGTAAGATGGCTATCTCCCATGCCGATAAAACAATGAACAATCATTTCCGTGATGATTATAGCTGTTATCATGTGGTGTCTTATGATACGATAACCGGTGTTCCTCATAAGAAACAGACGCATCAGGGAGCCGCAGACGAGTCTGCATGGGCTCGCGGACAGGCGTGGGCTTTGTATGGCTTTACCATGATGTACCGTGAAACAGGAAAACCGGAATATCTGGATCAGGCAAAACATGTCGCTGCATTCATCATGAACAATCCGAATATGCCGGCTGATAAAGTGCCGTATTGGGACTTTGATGCTCCGGGGATTCCGAATGTACCGAGAGATGCCTCTGCCGCAGCTATTATGGCATCGGCTTTGATCGAACTGAGCCAGCTGGATAAGAGTGCGGAAGCTAAGAGCTATCTTGATTTTGCAGAACAGCAGGTCCGCTCGCTGACAAGTCCGGAATACCTGGCTGCAAAAGGTACCAATTGTAATTTTGCTTTGATGCATTCTACCGGTCATTTCCCTGGTAACAGCGAAGTAGACGTGCCTTTGAGTTATGCCGACTATTATTATGTGGAAGCATTGATGCGTTTAAAAAAACTAACAGATAAATAAGACCCTATGACTAATCTGATAAAAACAACCGCTTTTTTAATATGTTTCCTGTGCCTATCTTTCCATGGTAAAGCACAGCAGAGCGGAGTGGAAGACCGTGCTTTTTGGATAGAAACATTGACCCGTATTGCGGATCCGGTATTGACGAACCTGAGCAACAATACGCTTAAAAAGAATATGCCTTACGAATCTCTGTCGAAAGACAGGAGTGATTTTGCTCACCTGGAAGCTGTAGGCCGTCTGATCTGCGGTATTTCCCCATGGTTGGAATTGGGGCCGGATAATACACCTGAAGGTCAGTTGCGTGATAAATATATCAAACTGGCTGTAAAAGGTCTGAAGAATGCTGTGAATCCGGAATCTCCCGACTATCTGGTGTTTGGAAAACCTTATCAGCCTTTGGTGGATGCCGCTTTTCTGGCACAGGGTCTCTTGCGTGCAAGAACGCAATTGTGGGATAATTTGGATCCACAGGCAAAAGAATGGATGATCACAGAGTTTAAACGCAGTCGTTCTATTAAGCCTTGGGAGAATAACTGGCTGTTGTTCGCGTCTATGGTTGAGGCTGCCCTGTTGGAGTTTACAGGTGAATGTGATATGGATCGTCTGACATATGGTGTTAAAAAATTCCGTGATGATTGGTATAAAGGAGATGCACTGTATGGTGACGGGCCGGCTTTTCATATGGACTACTACAATAGTTTTGTGATCCACCCGATGTTGACAGATGTATTGCTGATCATGAAAAAACATAATCTGGAAGGTGCGGATTTTGCTGAAAAACAGTTACCTCGCCTGACCCGCTATGCTGAACAGCTGGAGCGTTTTATCTCTCCGGAAGGAACTTTCCCGGTAGTGGGCCGTTCCATTGTTTACCGCTTTGGAGCATTCCATGCATTGGCACAGGCTAGTTTGATGCAGGTATTGCCGGAACGGGTGAAACCGGCGCAGGTGCGTTGTGCGATGACTGCTGTGATCCGCAACCAGATGAAGTCGCCGAAGAACTTTGATTCAAACGGTTGGTTGCGTGTCGGTTTTACCGGTGAACAAATCGATATGTCAGAGTCTTATATAAATACGGGGAGTGTCTATTTATGTTCTGTAGGTTTGTTGGCGCTGGGATTGCCTGCTACCAACGAATTTTGGTCGGCTCCTTATACGGAGTGGACGAACCTGCGTGCCTGGAAAGGTGAGAGTGATGTAAAAGCAGATCATGCGCTTAAGTAATTGAAAATGGAGAATTGAAAATTGAAAATTAAAGATAGAATAAGAAGATGAAAACAAATTATGAATTGCGTTATGCTGCGCATCCGGAAGATGCAAAGCAATATGATACGAAACGTATTCGTCGGGATTTCCTGATCGAAACGGTTTTCGCGCCGAATGAAGTGAATATGGTTTATTCCATGTACGACCGAATGATCGTAGGTGGCGCTATGCCTGTCGGCGAAGTATTGAAACTGGAAGCGATCGATCCGTTGAAAGCTCCTTATTTCCTGACCCGTCGTGAAATGGGTATTTTCAGTGTAGGCGGTCCCGGTATTGTGAAAGCCGGTGATGCTACATTCGAACTGGATTTTAAAGAAGCACTTTACCTGGGTTCGGGCGACCGTGAAGTAACTTTCGAAAGCAAGGATCCGAAGAATCCGGCTAAGTTCTACTTCAATTCTACCACGGCTCATCGTAACTATCCGGATAAGAAAGTGACGAAGGCGGATGCCGTTGTGGCCGCTATGGGTTCGCTGGAAATGTCGAACGACCGTAATATCAACAAGATGATCGTGAATCAGGTATTGCCGACCTGCCAGTTGCAGATGGGTATGACCGAACTGAAACCGGGCAGTGTATGGAACACGATGCCTGCACACGTTCACAGTCGTCGTATGGAAGCTTATTTCTATTTCGATATCCCCGAAGATCAGGCTATCTGCCACTTTATGGGTGAGGTAGACGAAACCCGTCATATCTGGATGAAAGGCGACCAGGCTGTTTTATCTCCTGAATGGTCTATCCACAGTGCGGCTGCTACCCACAACTATACCTTTATCTGGGGTATGGGTGGTGAGAACCTTGATTATGGCGATCAGGATTTTTCTAAAATTACAGACTTAAAATAAATCGAATACTAAAATGGTAAATTTCTCATTAGAAGGAAAAGTGGCACTTGTAACAGGTGCTTCTTACGGAATTGGTTTCGCACTGGCTACTGCCTTTGCCCAGGCAGGTGCAAAGATCGTTTTCAACGATATCAAACAGGAGTTGGTAGATAAAGGTCTGGCAGCTTATAAAGCGGAAGGCATCGATGCAAAAGGATATGTTTGTGATGTAACCAGTGAAGAGCAGGTAAATGCAATGGTTGCCCAGATCGAGAAAGAAGTAGGTGTGATCGATATTTTGGTAAACAATGCCGGTATTATCAAACGTATTCCGATGCATGAAATGTCGGCTGCCGAATTTCGTCAGGTGATCGATGTGGATTTGAATGCTCCGTTCATCGTTTCAAAAGCAGTTATCCCTTCCATGATCAAAAAAGGTCACGGAAAGATCATCAATATCTGTTCCATGATGAGTGAACTGGGACGTGAAACCGTTTCTGCCTATGCAGCAGCTAAGGGCGGTTTGAAGATGCTGACTCGTAATATCGCTTCCGAATACGGTCAATATAACATCCAGTGTAACGGTATCGGCCCAGGTTATATTGCTACTCCGCAGACGGCTCCGCTTCGCGAAACTCAACCGGACGGCTCACGTCATCCGTTCGATTCTTTCATTATCGCAAAGACACCGGCTGCCCGTTGGGGAACTCCGGAAGATTTGATGGGACCGGCTGTATTCCTCGCTTCCGATGCATCCGACTTCGTAAACGGTCATGTATTGTATGTTGACGGCGGTATCCTGGCTTATATCGGAAAACAACCCTGATAATTAGTATACAGTAAAGACGGTTGTCTTTATAGATAAAAAAGATTCCTTCCGGGAGAAATTCAGTTTTCTTTCGGAAGGAATTTTATTTTCTACCGGATGGAACTAAAATCGGATTCCGATTACACTATGATGATTATTATAAGATAATAATTATCTTTGCATAAAAAGGAAATTGTATGACACTGATAAATAATCCATTCGTAACCAGTGGTTACATCGCTCCCGAATATTTTTGTGATCGCGAAAGGGAAACGGAAGAGTTGTTTCGTTGGCTGATCAACGAAAATAATGTGGCTATCATCTCTACCCGGCGTATGGGAAAGACCGGATTGATTCGACATTGTTTTCAATTGAATGAAATAAAGGAGAATTATTATACCTTCCTGATTGATATTTATGCGACTAAAACGCTCCGTGAGTTCGTTTTCCAGTTAGGAAAAGCGATTCTGACTACTTTAAAACCGAAAGGACGGAAGGCATGGGAAGTGTTTGTTAATAGTTTGGTTTCTTTAAAGGCTGGCTTCTCATTGGATATGTCGGGAATGCCACAATGGAATTTGGAACTGGGAGATATCAAATCACCGGAAACGACTTTGGATGAAATCTTTCATTATCTGGCTGTATCCGATAAGCCTTGTGTTGTTGCAATCGACGAATTTCAACAGGTCGCTCAATATCCGGAAAAGAATACGGAGGCATTGCTACGTACTTATGTCCAGCATTGTAACAATGCTCATTTTATATTTGCCGGTTCACAACGTCATTTAATGGGAGAAATGTTCATTAGTCCTGCCCGTCCTTTTTATCAAAGTGTATCTATTCTACATTTGTCGGCAATCGATAAACAGAAATACATAGAGTTTGCACAACATCATTTCAGAATGGCTCAAAAGAATATTGATGTTGCAGTCATTGATTCTTTGTATGATCGTTTTGAAGGAATCACCTGGTATCTGCAAAAAATATTGAATACTCTTTTTGCAATGACTCCGAAAGGAGAGGTTTGTAATAACGAGATGATTGAACAGGCCGTGGACTTTATTTTGGATTCTTATTCTTTCACTTATTCCGAGTTGCTTTATCAATTACCGGAAAAACAAAAAGAATTGATGATTGCCATTTGCAAGGAAGGAAAAGCAACGGCGCTGACTTCCGGAAAGTTTATCCATAAATATAGTTTGCCGTCGAGTAGTTCGGTTCAATCGGCACTAAAAGGATTGCTTGAAAAAGATTTTGTTACTAAAGAAGGAGCCTTTTATATGGTTTATGATCGCTTTTTCTCTTTGTGGTTAAAACGGAATTAAAAAAGCCGGGACTTATATCACTACAAATCCCGGCCGTCAAAATTTAATGTGTGTCTTGTAAATAATAGGTTTTAATTAAGGCTTTATTGATTTATTGAAAAACGGAATATCCTTTTCGTTATAATGGATTCTGTTCCATCAACGGATTGGCGTCCATTTCTTGTTTTGGGATCAGGAACAGAAGTTCTTTTGCTCCTGCTTCAAAATAACCGGCTTTATTCCAGAATGTTTCGTTATGTCCTTTGTTGCGTCTGTCCATAGCGATATTCAAACGTTTGATATCGAACAGGCGGAAACCGTCTCCCCACAGATCGCAACGACGTTCCATCAAAATGTGCTGGATCAAAGCTTCACCTGTTACAGTCGGTTTCTGAGCTTCCGGATCACGATTTTTTGTCAGTTCAAAAATAACATCCTGTGCCTCTGTATCCTTATTCTGGCGTGCCAGAGCCTCTGCCTCGATCAGATACATTTCTCCTGATTTCATGTAGATGTAATCGTTAGTCCAGTCTCCGAAACCGGTGAATTTATATCCGATACGGTCTTCATCGAATAATTGCTTACGCTGATCGCTGTCTGCCATGTAATCGATGATTTCGGTACTTCCTAATTTGAAACTTCCTAATGTGGCATATCCTCCGAAGTTTGGGTCTACATGAGAGAAGAAAGAAGCGTAGCTGGTTTGTTGTTCATCAATCAACACAGCTCCCCAAATCCATTCGCTGTCATTCGAATCATTCCATCCATTTTTATAGTTGCTGGTCAGCTCGTAGCCTTGACGTGCCTTGTTTGCCATATCGGCGGCAGTAGCCCAATCACCGGTAGTCAAAGCAAAACGTGCTTTGAAACCTTGTGCCACATTCAGGTTGATATGTGATTTGTTCGGACGGGATTCGTCTGATTCAGTCAGTAATGTTATTGCCTGATCGATGTCACTGAAGATTTGTTCATAAACCTCCTGGACGGTGGAACGGGGCTTGGATTCTCCGCTGTTATCCAATACCAATGGAACTCCCAGTTGGGTATTATTTCCATTATAATCATAGCGATAAGCGAACATTTGCACTAATTGCCAATAGGAGTAAGCCCTGTAAGCATATGCTTGTCCTTTTATATTTTTGACAAGACTTTCGTTTAGTGCCGCATCGGAAGCATTGTCTACGTTTGCCAGGAGCAAATTGACATTGTCAATAATATCGTAATAGTAGGACCAGACAAATTCCAAATCAGCAGAGTTGATATTCCGGTTATTCAGATATTGATACCAGGAAACGAACCAGCCATATCCACGTTCCAATTGAAGATAATCATCCGCCATGAAATCAATAATGATATCGATAGATTTTTGACCGAACCGTCCGTGATTGTCATAATAAGCATACGTGGAACGGTGAATGCCATTCAGTGCAGTTTCCGCACCATTTACCGTAGAGAACAGGTCTTCGTCTGTAACACTGTTAGTCGGAACTCTTTCCAGATAGTCCTCGCCGCATCCCGAAGCCATCAGCAGGGATGAACAGATTATAATATAGGAAAATATTTTTTTCATTGCTTGATACATGTTTTAGAATGTGACATTAATACCTAAACTTACTACGCGATTCGGCACGTATGTATAATCGGCTGTTCCGTTGAAGCTCTGCTGAGGATCCATACCTTTGCGTTTACTCAACAAGAACAGGTTATCGCCGGTCAGGAAAATCTTACAGTTCTTCATATCCAGTTTTTTCTGGATAGTTTTCGGTAACGTATAAGAAAGCGTTACGTTCTTCAGAGCCAGATAACTGGCATTTGTCAACCAACGTGAAGATGCTGCATTGGCGGCTGTATAGTTATTCTGCAAGCGGGGAACATCTGTTATGTCACCCGGTTTTTGCCAGCGGTCCAGAATATCCGTAGACCAGTGTGTACCAAATGATCCCGGATGCATCAAGCCCAGGTAATTGGAGTCGTACATCTGACCTCCGATCTGATAGCTGAAGAAAATGGATAAATCGAAGCCTTTATAACTAAAGCTGTTTGTGAAGCCACCATACAAGTCGGGTATAGCATCACCCATATAATAATAGCTGGCTGCATTCTGGTCTTTAGTTGTTTCACGGCCTGTTACATTGCCGTTGGCATCTTCAATATCTTTGTAATATAGAGCGCTACCATCTTCGGGGTCTACACCTGCATATTCACGTAACCAGAATTCATAAATTGAATGTCCTTCAGAAAGTTTTTTGGTTCCGTTAATGATCTCCTGTGCTTTGCCGTCAGAGTCTTTCGGCATCTTTGTGATCTTGTTTTTGAAGAATGTGGCATTCAGGTCAAGACTCCAGTGGAAATCAGTCTTTTTGAAGATATCGAATCCCAGTGAAACTTCCAATCCGGTATTGCGCATGGTTCCGATGTTCTGCCACATATATTCGATACCGGTAGACTGTGGTCTCGGAGCTTTAAACAACAAGTTGCTGGATACACGGTTGAATACGTCTATCTCACCGCGAAGGAAGTCGAACATGGCAAACTCAGCACCAACATTCAAATTGGAGTTCTTTTCCCATTCCAGTTTCTTGTTTAAAAGCTGGTTATGAACGGCACCGTTCAGAGTTCCGTTGTTTTTATCATCAAATGAATACAGGCTCTGCCATCCGAAATAGATCGGATCTCCCCATTCGTCCAGGATATTGTCGTTACCTTGCTGTCCGTAAGAAGCTTTCAGTTTTAGGTTGTCGATCCAATGGATATCTTTGATGAAATCTTCTTCACTCAAGCGCCAGGAAGCTCCCAATGACCAGAATGTACCCCAACGGGCATCTTTGTAAAAACGGGAGGTTCCGTCGTAACGGAATGAACCGGACAAATAGTACTTATTGGCATAATCATAATTTGCCTGGAACAGATAACCTTCCAAACTGTATTCGTTCGTGTAGGAAGTAGAACCTTCCGCTACGGAGCCGGCAACGATTTCTGTTGTCGGAACAGTAAAACCTGTACGGGTAGCTTCCAGATAACGGTATGTATACATATAGTTTTCATGTCCTCCCAGCAATGCCAAATTATGGTCTCCGAATGATTTGTTCCAGGTCAGGATCTGGTTGAATGTATATGAATTCTTTTTGATATAGTTCTTGGTAGAACGTCCGGATACGCCTTCAGCATCACCATACATATTATTCTGGTAAGTCGTTTTGTAGTCATTGCTGATATCTGTATTACCGGAAATTTTCAAGGTGAAATCTTTCAGGAATTTAATTTCAGCAGATACACGAGCGGAAATCATGTTACGTTCTGTAGAGCGGTCATCGAGCGGTAAGGTAACCATCAGGTTTGAATTGGGCGCATATTGGCGTGTATGGCCGGCCCAGGCATAAGGAGAATTACCTCCACCCATATCATACATAATATCACCGTTCGCATTTCTGACAATTTGTCCATTGCCGTCATATTGATAGATCGGATAGATCGGAGCCATCATACGTCCATAATAGAACGGATTGGTTGTATAAGAACCTTCTGCCAGGAAGCCGTTTTGCTTGGAAGTCGCACCGGATAAACCTGCATCGACTTTCAACCATGAATTGATTTGGCTCGTTAATCCGACGCGTCCGGTGAAGCGTTCAAAATCAGACCATTTAACCATTCCTTCTTCATTTGTATAGGACGCAGAAGCAAAAAATGTAGAGTTCTGTCCACCTCCATTTACGGAGACATTATATTCTTGACGTAAAGCTGTACGTGATAACTCTTTATTCCAGTCGTCATTATATAACAGACGGGCGTTAGGATTCAGCTTTCCATCTGCTCCGATCAACTGGTCGTTTGCTACGTTATAGCTATTATATCCTCCTAATTTACCAACGATACCATTTTTATCGCCTCCGCTAGCCGTTGCAGCAGCTTGTTCGGGTGTATATCCATTGTTGTTTACCAATGCATTACGCCAGCCTTCCCACATTAATTCATAGTATTCTCCTGTGCTTACACGGTTGTATTCCGGAATTGCACGTGAAACGACACCCAAATTTACTTTTGCATTCAATTGAACCTTTCCGGAGGTTCCTTTCTTGGTCGTGATCATAACTACGCCATTTGCGCCGCGGGCTCCATACAAAGCTGCTGAAGTGGCATCTTTCAATACTGTGATACTGGAAATATCTTCTGTATTGATCGTGCTGATATCACCGTCGAACGGTGCACCGTCTACAACATATAACGGATCGTTCGATGCATTTACTGAGCCAACGCCGCGGATTTGGATTTTTGCATTATCTCCCGGCATACCGGTACTTCCTGTTACCTGAATACCCGGAGCTGCACCTTCTAAAGCTTTTGTCAATGAAGCAGCCTGAAGATTTTCCAGTTTTTCAGTTTTGATATTTGCAGCGGAACCTGTAAATGAAGATTTTTTGGCTGTTCCGTAAGCAACGATCATAACTTCATCCAACTCGGTTGAAGCTGTGTTCAACACGACATGCATAATGTTTTGAACCGGAACTTCTTTTCCAACCATTCCAACATAAGAAAACATCAGAGTCTTTGTGGTGTTGGGAACTTCCAATGAAAAGGCACCGTTATGATCCGATACTGTGCCGATAGTTGTACCTTTCACTATTACAGAAGCACCAATAATGGGTTCATTGTCTTCTGCGGAAATAATGGTACCTGTTACTTGCCTCGTCTGAGCAATCACCATACTGATTCCTATAAATAGGAATAGCATTGCTAAAGTTAACTTTTTCATCATAGACATCTTATTAGGTTAATAAAAATATATTTTGCCAGAGTCTTTGAAGAACTCTGTATGTTTACAATCGTACTAACAGTTATTTTTAAGTAATATTCAGCTTATATCGACTAAATCCTGAGTTTAATATGAACTGAATCATTATTTGCTCAAACTAGTAAGGATTTAAGGTTATAACTGCTATTTTTTCCATAGTCATTTTTGAATTCACTATGAAAAGCTGTGCAATTTAAACAAATATATCATAATTACAATTTATTTTTATGCAAAAAGAAATATTATCATGAAAAAAATCGTCATACCGGCTAATAGCTCTTTTTTCGATATAGATATTTTTATTGTACAATGAGAAAAACAAATTGTAAAAAGTCAAATTGTAAACCGCACTATCGCCAGGCGATGGTAGATATTCCTCCCTATGATGTCTTACTGATCAAAAACGAACATTTTGGGTAACATTTTGCTCATCTCGTCAATTGGTATTATAACATTGATTTATAGACAGAGTTCTTCAAAGACTTTGTCAATGTTTTTGTGTATGCTTTTCTTTATCTTTTATTATTAATGACTTCACATCAACAAAAACATCGGATACAAATGTTTTCGTAGAGGTGGGAGATTGACAGTAGATAAATTATTTGTCTGTAAGCGTCTGTAGCTGATGAAAATCCTGACTTATGGTTTAAAATGGTTTAAAAGGGTTGAATTGTTATTGCCTGTTAGTGAATTATTTGCGTTGACAAATTTATACAACTCTCCGTTATAATTTTTAATACATACGATTTTGTTACGGTATAAAATCGGTATATCATCTTTTTACTTTGAATACACAATGGCTAAATTTGCTAATGAAAACTCGTTTTAAACGAAGCATAATCTCGTTTAAAACGAAATTTAGGCCGGCTGCAGTTGAAAATAAGGCAAAAAAAATCCCGAAATGAAAACACTTCGGGATTTCCTATATTATATAAGGTAGCAATTACTTGTTGTACTTGCTCCAGTCTACATTGTGCATGTCGCCGCTTGCTGCCAGTTCTTCGTGGAAAGCGAAGCAACATTTCAGGTTCTGCGGAGTATGACCTTTCACACCCATTGCCAGATATTCTCTCAATAACGGCTTGTAATCCGGATGCACGCAATTGTCGATAATGCAGTTGGCACGTTCGATCGGAGATTTGCCACGCAGGTCGGCTACACCGTATTCTGTGATGATGATCTTCACGGAGTGTTCGCTGTGATCCAGGTGGGATACCATTGGAACGAAAGCACTGATCTTGCCTTCTTTTGCAGTAGAAGGCGTTGTAAAGATAGACAGCATAGCTGAACGGGTAAAGTCTCCTGAACCACCGATACCATTCATCATTCTTGTTCCTGACACGTGAGTAGAGTTGATATTACCGAAGATATCAGCTTCCAGCGCTGTGTTGATAGCGATCAGACCTAAGCGGCGGGCAACTTCCGGGTTGTTGGAAATTTCCTGCGGACGAAGAAGAATCTTGTCTTTGAAGAAATCGAGGTTAGCATAAATTTCACGGATCACTTCATTACTTACAGACAAAGAGCAACCGCTGGCAAATTTAACGCGGCCTTCTTTCATCAGGCTGATAACAGCATCCTGGATAACCTCAGTATATACATTGAATGCCGGAATTTCTTCGTTGGCTCCCATACAGCCTAAAACAGCATTGGCAACGTTGCCTACACCGCTCTGCAGAGGAACGAATTCTTTCGGCAGACGACCGGCTTTGATTTCGCTCACCAGGAAGTCGGCAACATTCTTACCGATAGCCATTGTAACGTCATCCAGCGGAGAGAACTTACCGCCTTCGTTCGGTTCTTCTGTTTTAACGATACCGACGATTTTGGCAGGATCAACCTTTACGTAAGGAGTCCCGATACGGTCTGACGGAGTATAAACAGGAATTTCACGACGATAAGGAGGATCTGCCGGTTCATAAATATCATGCATGCCGCGAATCTCTTTCGGGTGGCGGCTGTTCAATTCGATAATGATACGGTCAGCCATCCGGCAGATAGTCGGCAGGATACCGACACCGCTGGTAGGAACGATTTCACCGTCTTCCGTTACATCGGCAGCTTCGACGATCGCTACATCGATTTTTCCAAGGAAACCGTAGCGCAGGTCCTGTGCCAGTTCAGAAAGGTGCATATCGAAATACTGCGCTCCGTGTGAATTCAACAGTGCGCGGAGGTCTTTATTTGACTGATATGGAGTACGGAATTTGATTGCATTTGCACGTGCCAGTTCGCCGTCCAGTTTATCGCCTGTAGAAGCGCCGGTAAACATACCGATCTGGAAAGGATTACCTTTTTCGTGTTCTTCCATCGCTTTTTTGGCAATGGCTCCCGGAACAACTTTCGGACATCCGGCAGGGGTGAAACCACTGAATCCTACGTTATCGTCGTGATGTACGAACGAAGCAGCTTCTTCAGCTGTGATGAATTTTAAAGCCATGATATTATTTTTTTATATTAGATAAATACTTGTTAGTCAGCTAAACGGCTGCAAAGGTATTAAAAAAGAATATAGATCAATACTTACGGTTAAGTATTTCTGAGTAAATAACAGCTTTTCTTAACTCTTCAGTATTATTGAACTCAATATCTTCTAAAAGGGCATGTTCCTCTTCGGTCGGAAAATTCGTGATCGGGGATGAACTGACTTTGGATTTGTGGATTTCCTGTTCGGCAGCCAGGAAAGGATTCGGTTGCCGTATCTCTTTTTTCTTTATCTTTTTTTCTTTCTTTTCAGGAGGAGTGGTTACCTCTTCCAGTATTTCCCAAAAGCCTTTGCCAGAGGGAGCATGCTCCTCTTTAGCAGGCTCGTATTCAGGTTGGCCCAGCACCTGAGTCGGGCGTTTTTTCTTGTTCTTGGAACTGAATAAACCGCTCACTGCTGCAACTATCAGGAAAACAATATAGATCCAATCGCCTAAGTTATCCATAACTTTTGATTATTTTTGCAGTCCAAATGTAGGAATAATAATTGAATAGTGAAAGAGAAGAGTAATAGAAACGGTATAAAAGTAAATAAGGGTAACTTCACAGCCACCCTTATTCGATTTAACCAAAACCTTAACTATGAAAAAATTTACGTTTTTCGTATGCAAATATAGCTCTCGGATTTGAACTGTGCAAACCTTTGGAGGTTTATTTTTATAGAATGTAAGATTTTAAATTTTATTAACAAGGACGAAATGACGAATCAGGAAAATGGCGCAGACTTAAAATCTGCAGCCGGATTTGAGGAGAAAAAATTGTTCATCGAGACCTACGGGTGCCAGATGAATGTGGCGGACAGTGAGGTAGTCGCTTCCATAATGAAAATGGACGGATATGCCCTGACTGACAAAATTGAAGAAGCGGATGCTGTTTTCGTGAATACCTGCTCTGTGCGTGATAATGCCGAACAGAAAATTTACGGAAGGCTACAGTATTTCCAGTCGCTTAAACGTAAAAAGAAGTCGCTGATTATCGGTGTACTGGGGTGTATGGCCGAACGGGTGAAGGAAGAATTGATCCATGTGCATCATGCAGACCTGGTTGTCGGACCGGATTCTTATATGGATCTGCCGAATCTGATAGGAGCAGTGGAGCATGGTGAAAAAGCAATCAATGTGGAACTGTCTACGCAGGAGACCTATAAAGATGTCATGCCGCTGAAATTGGGAGGCGTGCATATATCCGGTTTTGTGTCGATCATGCGCGGATGCAATAATTTCTGTACTTATTGTATTGTACCCTATACCCGTGGTCGTGAGCGTAGCCGCGATGTGGAGAGTATCCTGAATGAGATACGCGATATGCGTGACAAGGGTTTTAAGGAAGTGACCCTGCTGGGACAGAATGTAAATTCCTATGCTTTTGAAAAAGAGGATGAAACTGTTACTTTCCCGATGTTGCTGGAACGCGTGGCTTTGGAGGCTCCCAATATGCGTATCCGTTTTGTGACATCTCATCCGAAAGACATGAGTGACGATACGCTTCGTGTGATTGCCGCCCATAATAATATATGTAAGTACATACATCTGCCTGCCCAGTCGGGAAGTTCGAAGATACTGAAGGTGATGAACCGGAAATATACCCGCGAATGGTATCTGGACCGTATCGCCGCCATTCGCCGTATAGTTCCTGAGGCATCTATCGCTACGGACTTGTTTTGCGGCTTCCATTCGGAAACGGAAGAGGATTATCAGGAAACCCTTTCGCTGATGCGTGAAGTGAGGTATGATGCGGCTTTCCTGTTCAAATATTCGGAACGACCGGGAACATATGCAGCCAAGCATCTTCCGGATACCGTATCGGAAGAAGAGAAAGTACGCCGTTTGCAGGGAATGATCGACCTGCAGAATCAGTTGTCCGAAGAAAGCAACCTGCGCGATATTGGCAAGGAGTTCGAAGTCCTGATCGAAGGGTTCTCCAAACGTTCACGTGAACAGTTGTTCGGTCGTACCAGTCAGAACAAAGTAGTTATTTTCGATAAGAAAAATTATAAAGTCGGACAGTTTGTGAAGGTACGGATCACCCGGGCTTCTTCAGCCACCTTATTTGGTGAACCGGTAGAATGATCTGTGTGAACAGGCAGGTTTGTAAATGGTTAAATAATCGTAATCCGCTGTCTGTCTCACAATTTATTCGTTCTTTTGCAGAAAAATTGGGAGGTATGCGCTCTGTGCGTATCTCCCCAATTTATTGAATAATAATAAGGTTACGTCTGATGGCTGAAAATAATAAGGTAAACTCGGTTTCTTTCTTTAATTCTCGTCTTACATCTATTATAAGTATAGCCCTGGTATTGTTTTTACTCGGGTTGATTCTGTTGATGGGACTGCTGGGGAATCAGTTATCGGTTTATGTGAAGGAAAATATATCCTTTTCCATTGTTTTGAAAGATAACCAGAAGGAGGCCGACATCAAGAAGATGCAGAAAAGCCTGGACGCACTTCCTTTTATTAAATCCACAGAATACATTTCGAAAGAACAGGCTGCGAAAGAACTGGAAGAAGAACTGGGAGAAAATCCCGAAACTTTCCTGGGCTTTAACCCTCTGCAAGCTTCTATAGAAGTAAAGTTGCATTCCGAATATGCCAATCCGGACAGCCTGCAGCATATTGAAAAGAAAATTAAAACATATACATCCGTTTCCGACCTGCTCTATCGTAAGGATATGATGCAGATGGTGAACGATAATATGAAACGCCTGGGCATTATCCTGCTTACGCTGGCAGTTATGCTGATGGCTATATCGTTTGTCCTGATCAGTAATACGATCCGTTTGCTGATCTATTCCAAACGTTTTTTGATCCATACGATGAAACTGGTCGGGGCTACTTCCGGTTTTATCAGGCGTCCTTTTGTCCGCTATAATGTCGTTAGCGGTATTTTTGCATCCATCCTGGCAATATTCATGCTGACCGGTTCGTTATATTATTTACAGCACGAATTGGACGGTTTTATTCAGCTTTTGGATGTGAAGGCTTTGCTGGTAGTTTTTGGAGCAGTGTTCCTGCTCGGAATCCTGTTGTCGGTGACGGCTACCGTGTTGGCTGTAAACAAGTACCTCCGTATGGGTGTTGATAAGTTGTATTATATATAATAAACAGAAAAGATGGCTAAGAGAGATTTTGCTTTCGGAAAAGAGAATTTTATTCTGATCGCAGTTGCTGTGGCAGTGATCATTATTGGTTTTATGTTGATGAGTGGGGGGGGTTCTGCCGATGCAACCAGTTTTAACCCGGAAATATTCAGTACACGCCGTATTGTAGTTGCTCCGGTAGTAACGATGATCGGTTTCGGCCTGATGATTGTAGGAATCCTGAAAAACAGCAAAAATAAAGAGGCGGTAGAATGAGTTGGTTTGAAGCCTTGGTGCTGGGGATCGTACAGGGACTGACAGAGTATCTTCCTGTAAGCAGCAGCGGACATCTGGCAATCGGATCGGCGCTGTTCGGAATTGAAGGAGAAGAGAATCTGGCTTTTACAATCGTAGTCCACGTGGCTACGGTATTTAGTACATTAGTGATACTCTGGAAAGAGATCGAATGGATATTCCGCGGATTGTTCAAGTTTCAGATGAACAGTGAAACACGCTATGTGATCAATATCCTGATTTCTATGATACCGATCGGTATTGTCGGAGTATTTTTCAAAGATACAGTCGAAGCGATCTTCGGTTCGGGTTTGCTGATAGTCGGTTGCATGTTGCTGGTAACGGCGGCATTACTGTCTTTCTCCTATTATGCAAAACCCCGGCAGAAAGAAAATCTTTCGATGAAAGACGCTTTTATTATCGGTTTGGCCCAGGCTTGTGCCGTTCTGCCCGGACTTTCACGTTCCGGAACAACGATCGCTACAGGTTTGCTGTTGGGTAATAATAAAGCTAAACTGGCTCAATTCTCTTTCCTGATGGTTATTCCCCCGATTTTGGGTGAAGCCCTGCTGGATGTGTTGAAGCTGGTAAAGGGCGAAGATATTGCCGGAGATATTCCGACGCTTTCGCTGGTTGTCGGTTTTGTAGCTGCTTTCCTTTCCGGTTGTCTGGCTTGTAAGTGGATGATCAATATCGTGAAAAAAGGAAAGCTGATCTACTTTGCTATTTATTGTGCGATAGTCGGGCTGATCACTATTGCATGTACATTGATGAAGTAATATAGAATGGATTTTATAGCAGGAGAGGTTTTATATTTTAACAAGCCGCTGACGTGGACTTCGTTCGATCTGGTGAACAAGTTCCGTTATAAATTATCGCGGAAGCTGAAAGTAAAAAAGATAAAAGTCGGACATGCGGGAACGCTGGATCCGCTGGCTACCGGGGTCATGATCGTTTGTACCGGGAGGGCAACCAAGCGGATCGATGAATTTCAGTACCAGACCAAGGAATATGTGGCAACCCTGAAACTCGGGGAAACGACACCTTCGTTTGATCTGGAGAAAGAGATAGATGCCGTATATCCGACGGAACATATTACCCGGGAGATGGTTGAGGATGTGCTAAATTCGTTTGTAGGGACGATCCAGCAGATCCCTCCTGTTTTTTCGGCCTGCAAAGTGGATGGGAAGCGTGCCTATGAACTGGCACGTAAAGGTGAAGAAGTGGAGTTGAAGTCAAAGACGCTGGTGATCGACGAGATGGAACTGTTGGAATGCAGCCTGCCGGTCATTAAAATCCGTGTGGTATGCAGTAAGGGTACTTATATCCGTGCTTTGGCGCGTGATATCGGCGTTGCTCTGCATTCGGGAGCCCATCTGATCGGATTGGAGCGTACCCGTATCGGAGATATTACATTGGATAAATGCATGAATCCGGAAGATATCGATGCTTTTCTGGATGAAGCGGTTGGAGATCGTGTGGCTGATGAAGCCGGAGCGGCTCCGATAGAAAAATGATAAGAATAAAAGAAAATAAATAAAGTAACATTATGAAGCTATCTAAATTCAAATTTAACTTACCGCAGGAACAGATCGCTCTTCATCCCGCAAAGAACAGAGATGAATCCCGGTTGATGGTTGTACACCGTAACACCGGAGAGATCGAGCACAAAGTCTTTAAAGACCTGTTGGAATATTTTGGAGAAAAAGATGTATTCATCTTCAACAACACGAAAGTTTTTCCTGCCCGTCTATATGGTAATAAGGAAAAGACCGGGGCACGTATCGAAGTGTTTTTGCTGCGTGAACTGAACGAAGACCTTCGTCTTTGGGATGTGTTGGTTGATCCGGCCCGTAAGATCCGTATCGGTAATAAACTTTATTTCGGAGAGGATGATTCGATGGTTGCCGAAGTGATCGACAATACAACGTCACGCGGCCGTACTCTGCGTTTCCTGTATGACGGAAACCATGATGAGTTCAAAAAGGCATTGTATGCGCTGGGAGAGACTCCGCTGCCTAAATATATCGATCGCCCGGTAGAAGCGGACGACGAAGACCGTTACCAGAATATCTTCGCCAAGGAAGAAGGTGCGGTAGTGGCTCCGGCTGCCGGTCTGCATTTCAGCCGCGAATTGATGAAACGTCTGGAGATCAAAGATTGCCGTTTCGCTTTCCTGACAGTTCATTCCGGATTGGGTAATTTCCGTGAAATCGATGTGGAAGACCTGACCAAGCATAAGATGGATTCCGAACAGATGATCGTGAATGCAGACGTTGTGGATATCGTAAATACAGGTAAGGACGACGGTCGCCAGATCTGTGCTGTCGGAACTTCCGTGATGCGTGCGGTAGAGACGGCTGTAAGCACGGACGGACATCTGAAAGAGTTTGAAGGATGGACGAATAAGTTCATTTTCCCTCCTTACGATTTCAGTGTGGCTACCAGCATGATCACCAACTTCCATATGCCGTTGTCTACGCTTCTGATGATGACTGCTTCATTCGGCGGATATGACCTGATCATGGATGCTTATGAGGTGGCATTGAAAGAAGGATACCGTTTCGGAGCTTATGGCGATGCAATGTTGATCATTTAAGACGTACGTTTATGGCTATTGCATACCTGGCTTTAGGTACGAATATAGGAAATAGAAGACGGAATATGATAACAGCCGCTGCGCTGTTAGCTGAAAGGGTGGGAGATGTTCTCGCCCTTTCCGGTTTTTATGAAACCGAACCCTGGGGATTTCAGTCGGAGAATACGTTCCTGAATGCCGCTTTACGGCTCGAAACCTCTTTATCCCCGCTGGAGCTGCTGAAAGCGACCCAGCAGATAGAGGTGGAAATGGGGCGTACGCAGAAAAGCAACGGTACTTATCATGACCGCATCATCGATATCGATATTCTGCTGTATGACGACCTGATCCTGCAGACGCCGGAACTGACATTGCCGCATCCGTTGATGCAGGATCGCCGGTTCGTGATGGAACCGTTACTTGAAATAGCTCCGAGCGTGGTTCATCCGGTGTTTAAAAAGACAATTGTATCCCTGATCCGGGAACGCAACATTTTGTAACTTCATACTGTTTTCAAATAGAACTATAAAAGATAAAGCAATGAATGACATAGAAAAGATCCTGACCGGTGGAGGAATGGTTTTCAAGAAGAAAGCCTCAGAAGAAAATGTCGGTGAAAAAAAAATAAAATACTCTGATTTTCTGAAAGGTACACATAAATCGGGTTCGGCAAAGATGAAAGCCGAATACAAGTATAAAAAAGCACTTCGTAACACAAAGAAGAAAAAATAATTGTCAATTATCAATTATCAATTGTCAATTATTTATATCTTTGCCTCCGAATTGATGTGGATAGATTTGTATTGCTTGCAACCACAGGAAAAAATGCTAAAAACAAGTTCTTTTCTTAGCCGTTCCGGCGAACAGATTCCTTCCGTTATCAATTCATTATTAATAATCGATTGTCTGTTGTTGATTGATTCTAGGTATGTCTGATATCTAATTTTCAATTTTCAATTTTCAATTTTCAATTAAAAAGTAATGAGTTATTTATTCACCTCCGAATCGGTGTCCGAAGGGCACCCCGATAAAGTAGCCGATCAGATATCGGATGCTTTGCTGGATGAGTTTCTTGCCTATGACAAGAACTCGAAAGTTGCTTGCGAAACCCTTGTTACAACCGGACAGGTTGTCTTGGCTGGAGAAGTTAAATCAAGTGCTTATGTAGACGTGCAGGAAGTGGCACGCGGTGTGATCGAAAAGATCGGTTACACGAAGAGCGAGTATCAGTTTGAAGCCAAATCGTGCGGCGTATTCTCTGCTATCCATGAACAGAGCGGTGATATCAACCGCGGTGTTGAACGCGAAGACCCTTACAACCAGGGTGCGGGCGACCAGGGAATGATGTTCGGATATGCAACGAATGAAACTGAAAACTACATGCCTCTGGCTCTCGACCTTTCACACAGTTTGTTGTGGGAGCTGGCAGACATCCGCAAGAACGAGAACGAACTGATGCCTTACCTCCGTCCGGATGCAAAGAGTCAGGTTACTATTGAATATGATGACAACGGCAAGCCGTTGCGCATCGATACGATCGTTGTTTCTACGCAGCACGATGAGTTTATCGGTCCGAAAGGCATCAGCCAGGAGGAAGCCGACATCGCCATGCAGAAGAAGATTGCAGCTGATGTGAAGAAGATCCTGATCCCGCGCGTAAAAGCCCAGTATCCGGCTCATGTGCAGGCTTTGTTCAACGACGATATCATCTATCATGTGAATCCGACCGGTAAGTTTGTGATCGGCGGTCCTCACGGTGACACAGGTCTGACAGGACGTAAGATCATCGTGGATACATACGGTGGAAAAGGAGCCCACGGCGGTGGCGCATTCTCCGGAAAAGACCCTTCGAAAGTGGACCGTTCCGCAGCCTATGCTGCCCGTCATATTGCGAAAAACCTGGTGGCTGCCGGTGTTGCTGATGAAATGCTCGTACAGGTTTCTTATGCGATCGGTGTAGCCAAACCGATGAATATTTTCGTCAATACGTTTGGACGTGCCAATGTGAAACTGTCGGACGGTGAGATCGCAGAGAAGATATGGAATCTTTTCGATATGCGTCCGAAAGCAATCGAAGAGCGTCTGAAATTGCGTAATCCGATCTATCTGGAAACAGCTTCTTACGGACATATGGGACGTAAGCCGGAGCTTGTTACCAAGACATTTACTTCCCGTTATAACCCGGAACCTACTATTTGCGAGGTGGAGTTGTTTACCTGGGAGAAACTGGATTATGTGGATAAAGTAAAAGAAGCATTCGGACTCTGATATCCGGATAACAATAAGAGGGAGCGGTTATAATGTGAGTTATAATCGCTTTTTTTTGTTTATAAACCAAGAATTTAGTCCTTTATGAAATCTTTTTATTTATAAATCCCTATATTTGGCATCTAAGTAATCCCTAAATCTAAATCTTATGCGTAGAATTATTCAGCTTCTCTCGCTCGCCATGATTATATTACTGGCGGCAGCATGTAAGGAGACCTCTCCGTTCAAGTACGAGTCGGTCCCTAATGATCCCATGAAAGCACGTATCTATACGCTGGATAACGGCTTGAAAGTGTATTTGACCGTGAACAAAGAGACCCCGCGTATTCAGACTTACATTGCTGTCAGGGTGGGCGGAAAAAATGACCCGGCTGAAACGACCGGGTTGGCACATTACTTTGAACATCTGATGTTTAAGGGTACACAAAAGTTCGGAACTCAGAACTATGAGGCGGAAAAACCGCTGCTCGACCAGATCGAACAACTGTTTGAAGTATACCGGAAGACTACGGATGAGGCTGAAAGGAAAGCTATCTACCATCAGATCGACAGCGTATCCTATGAAGCATCTAAATATGCGATTCCCAATGAGTACGATAAGTTGATGTCGGCTATCGGAGCCAACGGAACCAACGCTTATACGGGATTTGACATGACTGTCTATACGGAAGATATCCCTTCCAATCAGATAGACAACTGGGCTAAAATCCAGGCAGACCGTTTTGAGAACAACGTGATCCGCGGCTTCCATACGGAACTGGAGACTGTCTATGAAGAAAAGAACATGTCTCTGACCAGCGATGGCCGTAAGGTGTATGAAGCTGTACTGAGTGCTCTTTTCCCGGATCATCCGTATGGAACACAGACTGTTTTGGGTACTCAGGAAAATCTGAAAAATCCGTCTATCACCAATATCAAGAACTATCATGCTACTTGGTACGTGCCCAATAATATGGCAATCTGTATGTCAGGTGATTTTGATCCGGATAAGACGATTGAGGTGATCGATAAATATTTCGGTCATCTGCAGCCGAACCCGAATTTACCGAAATTGCCGGTGACTCACGAATCGCCGATCAAAGCACCGGTTGTAAAAGAAGTGTTGGGCGTAGATGCTGAAAATGTGACTCTGGGATGGCGTTTTCCGGGCGCATCGTCTCCGGAAGAAGATTTGCTGAACCTCACCGGCGAGATCGTGAATAACGGCAAAGCAGGTTTGTTGGATGTGGATTTGGTTCAGCAGCAGAAAGTGCTGAGTTGTTACGCCGGAACATATGGTATGGCCGATTATAATGCTTTTGTAATGAGTGGCCGTCCGAAACAGGGACAAACCCTGGATGATGTAAAAGACCTTTTCCTGGCAGAGATAGAGAAACTGAAAAAGGGTGATTTCGATGAAGGATTACTGGAAGCAGCGATCAATAATTATAAGTTGATGCAGATGTATCGGCTGGATAATAACAACAGCCGTGCGGATATGTTCGTTTCTGCATTCATAAACGGGGTGGACTGGAAAGATGAGGTAGCCCGGTTGGATCGTTTGAGCAAGGTTACCAAACAGCAGATTGTCGAGTTTGCCAATAAGTATTTCGGAGATAATTATGCCTTAATCTATAAAAGAGAAGGAAAGGACCCGAATGAAAAGAAAATCGACAAGCCTAAAATTACTCCTATCGTAATGAACCGTGACAGTTCGAGTGTATTCCTCAAAGAGATACAGGCTGCCGAGGTGGCTCCGATAGAACCGGTCTTTCTGGACTATGACAAGGATTTGCAGAAGCTGACAGCCAAATCGGATATTCCTGTCCTTTACAAACAGAACATGACGAACGATATTTTCTCTCTGATGTATGTCTTTGAGATGGGCACCAACAACGATAAGGCGATGGGTACGGCTTTTGAATACATGAAATATCTGGGAACTTCAAAGAAAAGCCTGAAAGAGATCAATGAAGAATTTTATCGTCTGGCATGTTATTTCAACGTTTTCCCCGGCTCGGACCGTACATATGTCATGCTGGAGGGATTGAAAGAAAATATGCCGAAGGCAATGGCTCTCTTTGAAGAAATTCTGGCGGATGCCCAGGTGGATAAAGACACTTACGGTAATCTGGCTGCTGATATTCTGAAAAAACGGGCGGATGCCAAATTGAACCAGGGACAGAATTTCAACAAACTGATCCAGTATGCCATTTGGGGGCCGCAGTCTCCGTCTACGCATGTCCTGACCACTGCCGAGTTACAGCAGATGGATCCTCAGGTGCTGGTTGACCGTATCCGCAAGATAAATACCTACGAACATAAGATCCTGTATTATGGTCCTGAAAAAACACAGGCATTGCTGGATATCGTTAATCAGTATCATAATGTTCCGGAGAAACTGGCTCCTGTTCCGGCAGCAACCGAGTTCAAACAACAGGAAACACCGGAAAATAAAGTGCTGTTGGCTCAATACGATGCCAAGCAGATTTATTTCTCTGCTGTATCCAACCGGGGAGAGAAATTCGATCCGTCGGTTCAGCCCACATTGAACATGTATAACGAATATTTCGGTGGTGGCATGAATGCTATCGTTTTCCAGGAGATGCGTGAAGCCCGTGGTCTGGCTTATTCTGCCGGGGCATTCCTGATCACTCCTTCCAAATTGAAATATCCGTATGTATACCGTACGTTTATTGCCACCCAGAATGACAAGATGATCGATGCGATGAAAGCGTTCGATGATATCATCAACAATATGCCGGAATCGGAGAAAGCGTTTAATTTGGCAAAAGACGCTCTGATAACCCGTATGCGTACTGAACGTATTACGAAATCGGGCGTGTTATGGTCATATCTGAATGCGCAGGATTTGGGATTGACTACCGACAGCCGGAAGGAATTGTATGAAAAAGTCCCGTCCATGACTTTGGCGGATATTAAAGCATTCCAGGAAAAATGGGTGAAAGGACGTAAATATACATATTGTGTTCTGGGAGATGAAAAAGATCTGGATCTGAAATCCCTGGGCCAGTACGGACCGGTTACCAAACTGAGTAAAGAGGAGATATTCGGGTATTAAATAAAAAAACTCCGGTCATTCGACCGGAGTTTTTTTGTTATCCTTCTTCTTGTTTCATCTCTACTTCCTTTACCTTTCTGAATAGGTCGGAAGCGAAAATAAAGTCATTCAGTGCTTTATTGTTGGAGGTGATAACCTGTTCTTTCGTGCCCTGCCATTCTTTTACGCCTTCCTTGATGAAGATGATGTTTTCTCCGATATTCATTACGGAGTTCATGTCGTGGGTGTTGATAACGGTCGTCATCTTATATTCCGTCGTAATATCATGAATCAGGTCGTCTATCAGTAACGATGTTTTCGGGTCCAGTCCGGAGTTCGGCTCGTCACAGAAAAGATACTTCGGGTTCAGCGCAATCGCACGGGCAATGGCTGCACGTTTCATCATACCGCCGCTGATCTCCGACGGGTATAAATGTTCTGCTTCCGAAAGGTTGACACGTTCCAGGCAAAACATAGCCCTCTTTTCTCTTTCCTTAGAGGAGTCTTTTGAGAACATGTTAAGTGGAAACATGACATTCTCCAGAACAGTCATACTGTCAAACAGGGCGGATCCCTGGAACAGCATTCCCATTTCCCTGCGTAGCATGTTCAGTTCCAGTTTATTCATGGAGGTCAGGTCTCGTCCGTCATACAGTATTTCTCCCGAATCCGGTTTCATTAAGCCGATAATGTTCTTGATCAGAACGGTTTTACCCGAACCGCTTCGTCCGATGATCAGATTCGTCTTTCCTGTTTCAAAGACAGCGCTGATATCATTCAATACCTTACGGCCCTCAAACGATTTCGTTATATTTTTTACTTCTATCATTTTTTACGTAAGCATTAAATGGGTTAATATTACGTCTGCGAGCAGAATCATGATGCTGCTCATTACCACTGCATTCGTACTCGCTTTACCGACTTCGAGTGCTCCTCCTTTCACATAATAACCGAAATAAGCGGCTATGGATGAGATAATGAAAGCGTAAACGACAGATTTAATAATAGAATACCAGATATAGAATTCATTGAAATAAAATTGCAATCCATATTCGAAAGAGGCTGGTGTCATACCCGTACCTGTCGAATGGCTGGCAGCAATACCTCCCAGGATACCTGTGAACATACTGAATATAACCAGTACCGGTATAAAGATCATCAGGCCGGCAATCTTCGGCATGATCAGGAAATTCGCCGAATTGACGCCCATGATCTCCATCGCGTCTATCTGTTCCGTGACACGCATCGTTCCGATCTCGGAAGCGATATTACTGCCGACTTTACCGGCGAGGATCAGACACATGATAGAAGATGAAAATTCCAGCAGGATAATTTCACGGGTCGTATATCCGATCGTGAATTTCGGGATCAGCGGAGAACTGATGTTCAGTGAAATCTGAATGGCGATAACCGTACCGATAAAGACTGAGATAATAATTACAATCCAAAGCGAATCGACTCCCAGTTTATAAATTTCTTTTATCAATTGTTTGAAGAACATGCTCCATCTGTCAGGGATCGATAAGGATTTCCCCATCAACATGACATATTCTCCCATTCTTTGTAATGCTTTGTTCATTATTTTATTGATTACTTATCTGTTCCAGTCTGCAAATATAACTGAAATATGTCAACAACAGTTCACGGTTTATGATTTTATAGCTTACTAAACTGTCGACCATCCACCCGTAATTTTCAATTTTCAATTCTCAATTTTTAATTTCTTCAAGTCAGATACCGTGTACTTTCATCCATGCTCGCCTGTATCGGGTAGGAAAGAACGAAGCTGTTGCCCTGGAAATATTTGTTCAGATATCCGGGGATACGCGGCATTACGGGATCGTAAGACAGTCCTTCTTTCCGGCTGAATATCACCCACATGCTGTCGTCTGCTTTCACATCCCGGAAGACAATCAGGAAATCGTCCCAGTCGCTGAAGTTCGTATACGATATTTCACCGGCTCTTTTGGCAAAGACTTTTTTTATCGCTTTCAGCGTGTCTTCCGAGCCGTAGAATACCACTTTGGCTCCGGTGTTCTGCAACACGTTCCATATCCGGTTCATGATCGCTATAAAGCCGATTTCTTTTTCTGCCTGGTCCGGTATGAGAATCAGATGGCGCTTGATGGTGGCAAGCGGTTGTACGGGCTTGTAGATAAAGGTGGTAACACTGCTGTGTTGTAATACGTTTTCAACGATATTGCCCAGGAAGGCTGCCGGAATATCCTTTTCTTTATGCAGTCCGAGAACCAGGTCGGTTATCTCCCGTTCCTTTACTACGCTGGTGATGGCATTGGAGATGCTCAGGTCGTAGCGGAGCAACCCTTTCAATCGTGTGTCGGTAGCTGCTGCCGTATCGATAGCTGTTTGTAACACCCGTTTAGACGCTTTCAGTGTCTTGTCGTCCGAACTTTGGTTGTCGATGACTTTCATGGCATATAAGCCGCTGGTGTTTGTTTTCGATTTAACGGCGAGGCTGAGGTTGACCAGTTCTTCTACCGTCTCTTCATTGCTGACAGGTATCAGGATATGTTCGTCTTTCGTTTCATTCTCTTCCGTTTCTTCTTCTGATTCTTTTATGGCGATATTATGTGCCCCCTTTTGTGCGGAGAAAGAGGCAATTGCACAAGTCACCAGGATCATCAGGATCGTTCCGTTCAGGACGCTCTCGTTCAGAAGGCGGATAGGATCTCCATTTGCATCGGTCCCGAGGATCACATTATATCCGACCATGACAGCTGCCAGGGTTGCCGCCGCCTGTGCATTGCTCAACCCGAAGATGACGCTTCGCTGGTCTACCGACAGCCGGAATGTTTTTTGTGTCAGCCACGCGGCTGCATATTTGGCAGCCGTAGCGACAACGATCATCACTATGCCGACCTTGATCGTCTCGAAGCTGGTAAAGAAAGCCCTGTAGTCGATCAGCATGCCGACGCTCAACAGGAAGAACGGAATAAAGATCGCATTACCGACAAACTCGACCCGGTTCATCAGCGGCGAGCTTTGCGGTATCAGCCTGTTCAGTGCCAGTCCGGCGAGGAATGATCCGATGATCGCTTCCATCCCTGCCAACTGTGCCAGGAATGCTCCGAAAAAGACCATCGCCAGTACGAAGATATACTGTGAGATATTATCATGTACCCGTTTGAAAAACCACCGTCCGATAAAAGGAAATACCAGCAGGACTATCAATGCGAAAACAATGATGGAAATCCCTAGGCGTATCCAGAAAGCATCATCGGCATTCCCTGTTGCCATTCCAACGATGATGGTCAGCACCAATAAAGCCAGTGTATCCGTGATCATGGTTCCCCCGACAGTGATACTGACCGCGTTGTTTTTACTGATTCCCAGTTTGCTGATGATCGGATAGGCAATCAATGTATGTGAGGCGAACATGCTGGCAAGCAATACGGATGTCTCCATGCTGAATTTAAGTACCCATAATCCTACCGCCGTTCCTAATATCATAGGAATAAGGAACGTGTACATTCCGAAAACGAGGCTTTTCCCGCTATTCTTCTTGAAGTCACCCATGTCGATTTCCAGCCCTGCCAGAAACATGATATAAAGCAAGCCTGCCGTACCCGACAGAATGATGCTGCTGTCGCGCAAAACAAGGTTAAACCCGTTTGGTCCGATAATCGCGCCGGCAATGATCAGCCCCAGCAGAGGCGGTACTTTAAGTTTGTTCAACAGGAGCGGAGCCGCCAGGATGATCAGCAGTATCAGCAGAAACTTCAATACCGGATCTGCCAGCGGCAGTGTGAAATCTATGTTCGAGAGTAGTATCATATCGACGGAGGTTTAGTTTATTCAATGTTTTCGTTAGACTATTTACATGTCCTGCATTGACAAGCCTTTTATTTCCAATGTGTAATGCGATAATTGTTTTTTTATGGAGGCAACTTTCTCATATAGGCGAGCTATATTGATCTTATTTGGATTTCGCTTAACTTCAGCTATCAATGCCTTCCCTTCAAAACGGTTGAGGGCGATAAGATCGATTTCATGCACATCTTAATTTAATCCCCGTTAATTTAATGGCCATTACATTAACGGCTGTTACAAAGGTAAAAGAAAGGATGTAGAATAACAAATTTTACGGCGACAAAAATGGCTGTATGTCCTTGTGAAACGGTTAAATCAGAATTATTCGATTCGAATAATTCAAATGAAATAATTATAACAGCATATGATGCAAGAGATGTTTCTGTCTGCTGCCCGTCCTTTTTATCATAGTGCGGATTATTTTGTGTGGATAAATCAGTGGATAAATCAAATGTATGGGAATAAAGCTATTTTACCTTGAATCTGAAATTTCGCGGCGATTATTTTCGCCGCCGCGAAATTTCAGATTTACAATGAGCGAATATACATTGTCTGTTTGCCGCCACCGATCTGTATCAGTTGTTTGCTGTCTATCAGCTGTTTCAGGTCGTTTAGTGCCATGAACTGGCTGCAGTGGTTCAGTTTCATGCAGGTACTGCGGTTGATGCACTTGTTTTCTTCCACTTCAGCCATGATCTTTTCCAGGCGTTGTTCTTGCGGGAGCTTTTCCGTATTCGTTTTTTTCACCAGTTCGAGTCCGGCTTCCCGTACCTGTTCTTTCAGGGAGGTCGCACAGCGGAAACTGACGGAATCTATTTCTGCCTGTACCTTGTTTTTACCGCTTTCATCGGTGGTTATTTTACTTTTCAGTGTAGGGGTAAAGTAACCCAATCCGTCCAGTTCGATACTGTTCCCTTCCGACAGGCAGAATCCCATCCAGAAGTTCAAAGCTTCTAATACCCCTTTTACATCAGCCGAAGAAATGGTACTCGACATCGAGATCATTTTACACATATACTTTGTGTCGAGTGTCCCTTGTGAAATGATGCGTGCATGGGGAACTTGTTTATCCTCCCTGTCTCCCGGAACCGGAGTTTTGTACCAACCGAATTTTAAACTCATTGTTATCGTGTTTTAAATTAATACCAGCCAAACCCAATTTTCATCCCGAACAATGAATCGTTCTATAAATATCGAATGAAAGTAGAACGATTACCAAGTGAAAGAAACATATATGTGTTCTATTCGTTTGATATATGTTAAACGTATATTTGATTGAATACAAATATACAGCAGAAAGGAAGGAATTGTACCGAGGGATAGCATCTTTCTGATAAATATAGGGTACTTGTGACTCAAGTAGCTTCTTCGTACCTTGTTTTTAGTGATGGCATTAATGGCAAATCCCGGCAATGATTGGAGAAAATGTCTGCCAGTGCCGGGATTTACATATTGAGGAACTTCAGGTGTGAGAATTATTCACCCGGTTCAGGTTCAGGCTGGTCGCCTCCACTGATATTTTCTTTTGGATAGTATTTCTCCAGCCAGGCTTTAAGCGTCGTGGCTTTATCCAGCGACTTCAGATAATAATTGATCGGGACACCGATATTATCATCTCCCGAAGAGCACTTCTGAACATAATCATCCATGGCTGTCATCAGCGAGTTGATATCGATCATGCCGTTTTGTCCGTCGTCGATCTCAGACAACCCGGTCAAGGTAGACTGGATCGTGGCGTTGTGCAGCGAAATCATTTGCTTTCCGGTGCGTGCGGCACTGGCCGACGATTCGAGCGTATTATTTTCAGTGGCGGTCGCCCCTTGAAGGGTAGCCAGTTTCTGCATCTCTTTGTCGGGATCGGAATCGGCAAATTGCTTCACACCCATTTTTACCTGGTTGGATTTGATCGAAGGAATCACTCCCATGGTGGCAAGCGAACAATGCGACTGGATGTTTTGCGAACTGATCAGGTTTTTCACACTGTTGGCAAAAGAATCTTCAACACCGAAACCTCCCTGTAAATCGGCAAACCAGCCGCCCAACTTAAACTGGGTCTGCAATTTCTGAGCCACACCTTCCATATTTTGTACCGTATTCATCGAATCGGACTTCAGGACATGGATCATCCCGACAAAGCTCGACCCGTATGTGGCTCCCGAGAGAACATAAACCAGCTTGTTGCAGGAAGATTTCTCCAACTCTTCCCATAACTTCAGCGGAGACTTTTTGGTATCGATCACTTCATCCGGAAAGGCCTTATTCCAGGCAGCCACCATTTTATCCGGATCCAGTATCAACGGCGAGAAGATGCGCGCATTTTTATGCGTACAGGAAATACTGATAACCAGCGTCCCTTCCAGCTCATGATTGGCATTTTGCATACCGAATTGCTTTTGTACGGATTTAGACAGCTGCATGGCATGGGCTTGTCCGAAGCCGCTCATCGCTTCGCTCACAAAACCTCCGATGCTGGAGGCTTGGCTTTCGCTTCTCTCTTTATTGGAATCGACCGAAAAATAGCGTACGTTCAACTGCATGGAATCGGAAGAGACCCCCATCGATTTGACTTCGCTTTTCGTATAATCGAGAGGACTCTCGATGTCATCGCTCATCATCGACATCGTCGCACGCAAGGGTTGTATGTTTTTCTCTGTTTCCAGCTTCACCTTTCCGTATTCGGCGGCGGCAGTGGAAATTTGCTTATTCAGTTCTTTGATCTCAGCCGTTATTTCGGGTGTTTCAACCCCCAGGTTGGTGAGTTCCTGAACAGTCATATCCAGATTTGTACGCAGAGCGATAAGTGAGTTCATGGTGACTTCCTTTGCATCGGCTTCTGCCTGATATGCAGCAATCAGCTCCGCATTATCGAGCTTTTCCTGTTTTACGATGTTCCCCAATACGAGGGACGGTTCGTAAGGTATTGTTGATGGCATAACGATTAGTATTAAAAGGTTGAATAATTATCAGAAATAAACAATATTTCCCACGGCACGGCTGCGGGTAAGACCTGGAATCAGAACTCCGTGCGGATCGGTTACCGACACGACTTGAGCTCTCATTATAGCGATCGCGATATCTACATTGGGAAACTGCAAGGCAAAACCTGCCTGCGAATCATAATATGAGCCCATGTAATTTACTCCATCTGCTGTTACTGTATACATAAATAAAAGGTATTAAAGGTGGCTGCCTACTCTTTTCAGTTTTCGGCATCTCTGCTGCGGGGAAGGAAGGGCTTTGGATTATCATACATAGCTTAGGGTGGTAAATGTAAAAATTATTATTGAATAACCAAACGTTTTTCTGATAAAATATCAACTGTTTTTATAGTTGTTCTATCGCGTACATTATATATAAAACAACACCTCAGGGAACACAAAACAGATATTAAAACTTAATATGCTATTATACAGTAATTTACACTTGCTGAAAAGAGAGTCGTGAAAATCAAGCTTAACTTTCAGTACAGCAGTCTTTTATCATTAAATAAACGGGAGTGTTAAAATGATAGTAAAATGATGTTTAATGGATTGGTATACAGTGAATTAAAATGTTAAAATAGAATGACTAATTTAAACGATCCTTTTTTCTAGTCACAAAGGTACAACTAGTTTTTAAACCTGCAATTCTTTTCAAATTTATTTTTGCAAATATATAGTCTTTCTTATCAACTACATAACAAAGTTTGTATGAAATTATCGCTTTTCAGTATAAAATAAAAATTCACTCAAGAAATGACTAGAAAAAAGGATCGATTAATCTCGTCATTTTACTAAACACCTTTTAACAGATACATAGTTAGGGGAAGAAAGGGATAAAGGTGCAGGGTAAGATTCACAAGGTTTATGACGCTATTTTAACACTATTATTAATATTAAATTTTTAAATTATGAACAAAAAGTTTTCTACGTTAGTAGCTGCACTGTTAGCTTCGGGTGGATTGTTCTACGCAGTAGACGCAATGATCCTGCCGGCAAGTAACGGGGTAGCTAACACATTTGTAGGGGCAGCAATGTCTAAAAGCTCAACAGAAGCTCCGGCGGCCGAGGTTGTGGCTTGCAACTTTAAGATTGAAGCTGAATTCACTAAAGCCTGGAAAGTAAAGAAGGTTAGTGACGCATTTTATTTGGAAGTGAATGATGAAACTGCTGCCGGATGGATCTTATGCGAAGGTGCTATTCAGAAAATAGGTGATGACGCTATTGCACAAAAGGCAATTGCTGTTACACTTCAAGAAGAAACCAATAAGCTGCTTAGCGGAAATAAGGAAGTTGTGATCGATCCTGCAACCGGTGCTGTTTCTTTGGGTGAGGAAGGTGAAGGAAATGCTTATTTGTATTCAGAAGCTACGACAGTTGTAAGTAAACTACAAGCTGACGCTAACGTAGCTTTATCTACTCAGAAAACCGAACAGGTTGTTGGTACGAATGATGTAAAGTGGACTGAAGCTGCCGAAAGTACTGTTGCTTCTAATGAATACGACTCAGAAGATATCGAAGCTGGGGAAAAATGGACTGCAGTAGTAGGTGATAAAGGTGCGTTGACATTAAAAGCTGGCAAAAAGTTCTTGAAGGCTCCTACAAGTGCAGGTAATGCAACGTTAGAAGAAGAGGAGAGTGCTACCGCGATAACATTGGACAAAGACGGTGCTTTGAAGAGCGGCGAATTGTTCCTTGTAAATAATACAGGAATTAAGACGGTAGAACAAGTAGCCGGAGAAAAACTGTATTTGTTTACAGAAGCAGGCGAATTGGTTACTTCTAAAGATGCTGTTGAAAATGACGCACTTTACCTTATCGCTGAACTTGGTGAACCATCTATAACAGCTGACCAGACAGTAGGTGTAGAAGTTATAACAGCAAGTTCTTCCGAACCGGGTTCTTCCGTAGATGGTATGACAGATGCCGGTGTATATGTAAAGGACGGTAAAATTGAATTAACAGGTAATACTGAGAGCACAGATGTTATCCCAGCTCCTTTCGCTATCTCAAGCTCTAATGCAGGCTTAAAAGAACTGGCCGGTCAATCCTGGACGCTTAAGGATGGTGAGTTGATAAACCTGGCTGCTGAAAAGGCCGGTAAAGCTGAGAAGTATTTGGGTAAGTTTACAACAAAGGCTGCCGATCCTACCTATGCATTAGTAAAAAAAGAGAATGCTATCACAGGCATCGCTTATACTAAGACTGGTTTGGTAATTGAAGGTCAAACTATCGCTGCAGACCTGAAGACTACCGGCGAAGCTTTGCCTTTGGTTGTTGATGGTCAGTTGACGTCTGTTAACTCCGGTGATATTGTGACGATTAAGGATGCTTCAACTTCAGTGAATGATCAGTGGAAGATCGTTATCGGCGCTTTGTCTGGTGACAACTTCAATTATTCTTTCGTGAAATGTGATAAATTTGGTAAAGAAGTATCTCCTAAAACATATCTGAAAGTAGGCGAAGAATCCGACTTTACCGGTAAGAAATATGACGGTTCATTCTCTTTGCAGACAAAGGACGGTTCATATCTGGAAATAAGCAATGGTGCACTGGCAAAAGCTGCTCAAGGTCAACCTTCTTTAACCTTGTTTGCTTACGCTATCCAGGCAGATGCTAAGTCTTATACTGTCGGTCAACTTTTGAACGACTTCGGTTCAAGAACCAGCTTCGGTGTTGCTTTGGCACACAAATATATCGACGAAGACGGTGACGCTGCTACTAAGGACATCACTACCGGTAATGTATTTGCCGATGCTGATTTGGTTCCGGTTAAATATGACGGTACTAATAAAAAATTAGTAGAACTTACAGGTGACGCAAATGCAAGTGTAAATGAGGCAATTCTTTTGAAGAGCGGCGACCGTTACATTGTTCTGGAAACAACCAAGGACTCTGAATGGACAAGCATCAAGGATGATTTGAAGAATGGTGGTTATAAGTTCACTACATTGGGAGAAAAGGCTATGCTCGAACTTCTGGCAAATACCGGTGAATTCAATAAAGGAACTTACGCTCCATACTTCCAGTTCTACTATGACAATGCTACAAACGTAGGCGGTAAAGGTAAAGCGGTTTATAACATTGAAGTGAAGAAATACGACAAGAGTGCTTTCTCGACTGCTCTTTATATCTCTTCTTTCGAAGTGAAGACCGGTGCTCAGAAGGGTGTTTACCTGACTGTTACCAATGATAAAGCTTACTGGGTAGCTGCTGAATTAGGCTTGAATAACCTGGTAAAAGCAAAGAGCGATGACAGCCCGTTGAACTATACTTATGTAAACATCGAGTTCGCTAACCATCCGTCTGTAAAGGATAATAATGGAAAAGTATTGAATGGCCGTGTATTAGGTGCAAACCTGGCTACTGCCGACAAGTCTGAATTCCTGTTCAACAAACCGGAAGGACAGTGGATCGTAAACGTAGGCGGTCAGAGCGGTGAATTGAATAAGAAAGGTGTTGCCGGTCAGAAAGATGCAACCAAATTCACATTCGTAAACCGTGAAAGTGGCAGATCATATACTGTTAATGCAATGTATTACTTAGGTGATAACAAGTATGCAGTATCTCCTTCACAATACGCTTCTTCTGCAAACCGTGATACATTGGTTATCACAGGAATCAAGGAAGAAATCGTAGCCGGTAAAGTACAGCGCGACGGTTATGCAGACCTGAAAGCATCGGATGTACAGGACGAACAGTTCCGCTTGTTGGTCGCTTCTGCCGAAGAAGACTACTATGTAGGTGAAAACCATACAGCTAAGAGCCACTTCCTGGGATTGTCTCACGACGAAGCTGCTGCTGTAAACTGGAGAATTGTTCCTCTGACAGGTGCACGCGAATATGACAAGGATGGCATCCTCAAGACTGCTTCCGACTCTATCTATGCATTCCGTTATTCACAGTACTTCAAAGACGATAAACTGTTCAGCAAGAACGATACAATCGCTATCGTTGGTTATGCACTGCAGAATACGGCTAACGACGAATATCTGACTTACGAAAATCCGCAGACTACAACTATCCAGTCCATGATCTGTGATCCGAACTTCACATCATTCAAGACTACGAAAAATGTATCTGAGGCTTATCGCTTCGCCCTGAAAGAAAAGGGTACGGATTTGTACAACATCATCGGTGTGAACACATCTAAGGGTGACACTTCCGATCCTATGTATGACAAAGACGGTTACTTGAATAGTGCTTACAGTCCTTACTTTGTATTGAACCTGGGCAGCAAGCTGTATGGCGCAACAACGCTGACAAAACAGGGTGCAGTAGAAGTAGACGGTGCTTATGCTAAGATCAACTCTAACGACCTGTTCAAAGTACAGAAAGTGGGTGCTCCTGAATATCG
>OOCU01000118.1_pt1 | contig 93035 bp, 78 predicted proteins | sample 1671781 | NCBI WGS metagenome assembly OOCU01 (sample SAMN06348192, study PRJEB24527) | human gut metagenome | reverse complement strand
GTTCCCATTCCGAACACGGCAGTTAAGCTCGTTCCTGCTGACAATACTTGGCTGGCGACGGCCCGGGAAGATAGGTAGCGCCAACACTGAGAGGCCACATCGTTTGATGTGGCCTTTTTTCGTCGCATGGGAGGCATCGTTTTGCAATATCATCAAGTGGTCAAAGGAAGATTTCTACGGCGGCCCAACCGTTTTATCGCTCATGTGGAGACAGAAGACGGGCTGCAGATCTGCCATGTAAAAAACACCGGACGCTGCCGGGAGCTGCTGGTGCCGGGAGCAGCGGTCTATCTGGAAAAGGCCGCAAATTCTGCGAGAAAGACAGCGTATGACCTTATCGCCGTGGAGAAAGGGGCCTTGCTGATCAATATGGATGCGCAGGCCCCAAATCGTGTTTTTCAGGAGTGGGCCGCCCAAGGACATTTCCTGCCAGATCTAAAGTCCATTCAACCGGAATATCATTATGGAGAGTCCCGTCTGGACTTTGCGCTGACAACAGAAGCCGGGCTGCACCTGGTGGAAGTCAAGGGTGTTACCCTGGAGGAAAACGGTGTTGTCCGATTTCCGGACGCGCCGACAGAACGGGGCGTGAAGCATATTCACGAGTTACAGCGGGCTGTCCGGGAGGGAATGGGCGCTACCCTGTTTTTTGTGATCCAGATGCACGGCGTGGATCGCTTCTCTCCCAACGACGCCACCCATCCGGCCTTCGGTGCGGCCCTTCGGGAGGCAGCTGCCTGGGGTGTCCAAGTGTACGCCTATGACTGCCTGGTGACGCCGGACAGTTTAACTATCCACCAGCCGGTGCCGGTGGTATTATAAGGGAGCGGCAATATGGGATTTTTGGAATTGCTGTTGATCGGCGTGGGGCTCTCGATGGACGCCTTTGCTGTAGCGGTGTGCCAGGGACTCTGTATGCCAAAACTGAATCTGCGCTATGCGGCTGTGATTGCGCTGTTTTTTGGCGGATTTCAGGCGCTGATGCCCTATGCCGGCTGGCTGCTGGGCGCCCAATTTGCCGGGTACATCCAACATCTGGACCACTGGCTGGCTTTTTTTCTGCTGGCATTCATCGGCGGTAAGATGGTGTGGGAGTCTTTGAAAGGGGAGGCGGAGGAGACGGCCTGTGCGGTGAGTGTGACGCTGGATTATAAGCAGCTGCTGCTGATGGCGGTGGCTACCAGCATCGACGCATTGGCTGTTGGGGTCACGTTTGCATTTTTGAACGTGGACATCCTGCCTGCTGTGACGGTCATCGGCTGCACGACTTTTGTGATCTCCCTGGCGGGTGTGGTGATCGGGACCTTTTTCGGCGCCCGCCTCCAGTGCTGGGCGGAGATCGCCGGCGGTGTGATCCTGATCCTTCTGGGTGGAAAGATTCTTCTGGAGCACCTGGGGATCCTGTAAGCGCCTATAAAAAACAGCGAAGTGGAAAACGCCCCGGGCCATTTGGCCCGGGGCGCTGGTTATCTTATGAAATCTCAGCAGCAGGGATTGGGATTGCAGCCGCAGTTGTTGTTGCAGCCACAGCCGCAGCCGTTGCCGCCCCAGCTGCCGTTGCCGCAGCAGCACCAAATGATGATCAGCAGAATGATGATCCAGCAGCAGTTGCCGCCGCCAAAGCCGTTATTGCACATACCGGAACCTCCTATGAAATCGTAGACCGACCGAACCGGTCTCAATCCATAGTATGCCGGACCGGCAAAGGGGTTCCGGTTTTATTTCCGGCCGCTGGTGACGAGTGCGTCGGCCGCCTGTTTCTCCCGCACGGTGAAGACGCCCTTGTCCATCAGCGTGTCTCCCAGTGTCTGCCTGCTGCCGGACACCGCGGCATCCAGCGCGTAGTAGGAGACGTATGCGAGATCCGCACGGAGGAACGTGCCGCCCTGCAGGGCGGCCAGCTCGCCCTCCGTGATGACGCCATTGGTCAAGGCATTGGTCAGTGTGCCGGAGAGGTCCTTGTTGTCCGCGGAGCTGTATCCCAGTGCCCGGAGGATGAACTCCATGTATTGGCTGGCTGTCACCGTCTGGCTGGGCCGGAAGGTGGTGGCGGAGTATCCGTTGGTGTAGCCCTTGCTGTATGCGTAGCCCACGTATTTCTCGCTCTGGGTCCCGGAGGTGATGTCCGTGAAGGGAGTGGAGCCGGTGTAGGCCAGCGCATCATTCTCCTCGCCCAGGACGCGGATGAACATGATGAGGGCTTGCAGGCGGGTAGGGGCGACCTCCAGGTCATATCCATCTCCGTAGCCGGTGAAGCTGCCTTGAAACAGGTGCATGGTCTTGAGCGCGACAGCAATGGCGTTGTAGTCCGTGTTGGTGGAGTAGCTGAAGGCGTAGGGGCCCTGATAATCCACAACCGCCGTCTTGGAGGTGACGGTAAACACGGCGGTGGTTTCCTCAGCCACCAGATACCGGTGGCTGGCTGTAAGGGCACTGCCACTGGTAACGATGGTCCCTGTGGTGACATCCACCACAGCGCCGGAGTTGAACGTGACCTGCATACCGCCCGCCAGCAACAGGACGCCCGTGCCGGTGGAGCCGGTCAGGGCGTCGCCTGCCTTCAGACGGGTCTCCATCCACGTGGCGGCCCCGCCGTCGGAAGGAGCCGCGTCTCCGTTCAGCAGCGCTTGGTCAGAGGCGTCCAGTTTTTCCTCCACCCGCTGGTCTACCGCATCGGTGAAAGTGCCGGTGAGATAGGAGAGGGAGGCCAGCGGATCGGAGGCCCCGCCGGCCGCGGCCAAGGCGTACACAACGGTGACGGTAAGTAAGAGGCAGACGGTGATGAGGGCAGTCTTGGTCTTCCTTGTCATAGATGATTCCCTTCCACGCTGGAGCGTCAGCGGTTGGCGATGCGGTAACTGAGGGTCAGGAGGCTGTCTGCGAAGTGAATGTTCTCAAACTGCACATCCGGGAGCTGACTGCTGAGCTCAATGTTGGTAAAGTTCCAAAAGCCCTTGACGCCCAGATTGATGAGGTGGCTGGCGGTGTCCTGGGCCACGGACTGGGGAATGGTCAGCACCACCACGTCCACCGGGTGGTCCTGTAGGAAGTGATCTAGCTCGGACATGGCGTATACCGGCACATTATTCACCACAGTCCCGATCACGGCGGGGGAGACATCAAAGGCTGCGTCCACCGTAAACCCACTCTGGGAGAATGGGAAGTTCTGCAGCAGTGCGTGGCCCAGATTGCCAACGCCGATCATGATGAGGTGGTGGTTGTTGTCCACGCCCAGGATATGACCGATCTCGGCCCGCAGTTCTTCTACATTGTAGCCGTAGCCCTGCTGGCCGAACTCACCGAAACAGCTGAAATCCTGGCGGATCTGAGAGGCGGTGATGTTCATCTCCTGCCCCAGGGAGTGTGAGGAGATGCGCACGACGCCGCGGTTGCAGAGGTCTGTGAGCTGGCGGTAATATCTGGGCAGACGCCGTATCACGGCGTCGGAGATGTTTTCCTTTCGCATATAAGTCACTCCTTGCTATTTGTTAAATCATTCTCAATTAAGTTTAGACCAAAATCAGGGACTTGTCAATTTTTTTAACAATCTTTTTAAGAAAAATTTTTTCAAGAAAAGCTTTACAAAGCGGAAAAATGTTGGTATACTAAATAAGCTGTTTGAAGAAGATGTTGATGTATGCGCCTGTAGCGCAGTTGGATAGCGCGTCAGACTCCGACATTTCAGGCTCGTTCAGTTGAGAGATGGCGCAAAGCGTTGGGAGTCTTTGGTTTTAACGGGCAGAGAGAAAAAATTCTGTTTCCGTTGACTACTATTTGACTACCAATTTTGAAAATCCCGTGTTATAATAGAACATAGTTTAGGTATGCGCCCGTGGCGCAGTTGGATAGCGCGTCAGACTCCGACTCTGAAGGCCGCTGGTTCGAATCCAGTCGGGCGTACCACGTGCAAAGAGGCACTCGAATTTCGAGTGCCTCTTTGCTTTTATCAATCAGAGGTGATGAACTATGGAGAAACCCATCATCGGGGTAACGCCCCTGTGGGACGAGGAAAAGAAGTCCTACTGGATGCTGCCGGGGTATCTGGAAGGAGTGAAGGAAGCCGGTGCCATCCCCGTCATCCTGCCGCTGACAACCAATGGGGCGGATATTGCCCAGCTCGCGGATCTCTGCGATGGTTTTCTCTTTACTGGTGGGCAGGATGTCGATCCCCAGCTGTACGGGGAGGCCATGGAGCCCTTCTGCGGCGAGCTGTGCCCTGCCCGGGACGCTCTGGAGCAGGAGTTACTCCGACAGGCTTTGGAGCGGGACAAGCCCATCCTGGGCATCTGCCGGGGTATTCAGTTCCTAAATGCAGCCTTGGGCGGAACCCTTTATCAGGACCTGCCCACGGAGCACCCGTCAGAGATCGGGCATTCCATGAAGCCGCCCTACGACCGGATGGCCCACACGGTGCATATATGGCCGATGACGCCTCTGGCCTCTCTGCTGGGAAAGACGGAACTGGAGGTGAACAGCTGTCACCACCAGGCGATCAGGAGTTTAGCCCCCAGTCTCGTAGAAATGGCCCGCAGCACAGATGACCTCATCGAGGCGATGTATCTGCCCGGCAAGACCTTTGTCTGGGGCGTCCAGTGGCATCCGGAGATGTCCCTGCAGGAAGAGTCCAGCAGGAAAATTTTTGAGGCGTTTGTCGGGGCTGTCCAACAAAAATGAGCTGCCATCGAAGAATTACCCCCCGTCCAAAGGACGGGGGATTTCTTTCTGTTGCCGCTTTCACTCAGCCAGAGGAAACCTCCGCGGCTCCGCCACACACTGGTACAGCACAGCGTCGCAGTTCCGGTAAATGATATACTTCAGCCGGTTGCTCGGGGGTCCATTCCGCCGGAAGGTCACGATGGCCTCGTTCTGTTGCCAGCCGATCCCCAGGTTATACGATCCGCACCAGGCGCAGTGGTTGACGGGGATCTGCGGCTGTTTCGTTTCTCTGTATTTCATCAAATCTCCAGTCCCTCCTGCAGAACCTGACTGGCCGCTTTCTTGTTCTTATTAAATGCGTGTGTGTAGATGTCCAGCGTAGTGGAGGGCTGACTGTGGCGCCCAGCAGTCCCGCCACTGTGGCTACGTCGGCCCCGCCCGCGATCAGGAGGCTGGCGTTGGTGTGCCGCAGGGAGTGGACGTTCAGGGCAGGGGGCAGGCCGTGCTTCTTTAAGATCAGCTTGAACCGCCAGGCGAAGGTGGAGGGCGTCATGGGGAGCCGGTCTCCGTGACGGCGGAAGATATAGTCCGTATCCTCTAATTCCCGCCCATCATACGTTTCCGTCTCCCAGGCGCACTCCCGCTGGAACTCCTGCAGCAGGGACACCATCTCCAGAGAGAAGTAAACATACCGGCCTCCGGCCACAGTCTTTGTCTCCTTGGCGATGATATCCTCGCCGGTGACCTTTACCACATTCTGCTGGATGTGAATGGACCGCTCATCCCAGTTGATGTCGCCCCACTGCAACCCGCAGCATTCGCCCCGGCGCATCCCGGTGGCGATGATGAGCTTGAAGTAGGTCTCGTACTTGAGGTTCCCCTCCTCCAGTACGGCAATGAGCTGCTGGGCGGTGGCCTCGCCAGCGATCACCTTCTCTTTCTTTTTCCCGGTATAGTGGTATGTCCGCCAAGCCGGGGTATGGTCCAGAAAGCCGCCCTCCATGGCATCTGAGAGGATCGTACACAGCGTTGCGTGTACACCCTCCACAGTGCACTCGGAGAGCGGCTTTCACGTTCTTTGATTCTTCACTTTCCGAAGACCGGAGTGGAGCTGCCGGAAATACTCCGGCCGAAGTTCCGTCAGCTTGTAGTGCCCTAGGACTGGCAGGAAGCAATCAATGTCCTGCCGGTCCCTGGCCGGGGTAGGCTTGGTCAGCTTGCCGGGAGCGATCTCACGGAGCCACAGCTCCGTGTACTTCGCCAGTGTAATACTCCACTCCACTTCTTCCTGAGGAAGCGACCTGCAACACTTGACAAAAACTGCCGAAAGCATATTGCTTTCATAAACGTCAAATACGGGAGGATATAAAAGATTTCATTGATCTGGCGAGCCGGTTGAACCGAGCTGTGTGAGCCTGACCACTATTTGCAAAAAGGCCCGGAGCCATTGCATCGCAATGGCTCCGGGCCTTTTTGCAAATGACGAGAAACTTGTACAAATTCACTGAAATCCTTGCATTGCGGAGGCTTTCTTGCTTTTAACGCTTATCAGTATTTTGACAGAGAATTGGCTTTTTGACCAGTTCCAGCGTTCAACGGAATTTGCGGAGAACGCTGTCGCAAGATCGTCCCAATATATGGAGTAATAGACAAGATGTTGTTAAATGGTATCAAAATAATCCGTGGATCCGGGTTGCCCATCAGAGGTCAGCAAAAGCAGGCAACCAAAAAAATTCTGAAAATTATGGTAAGGAGAATCAAACACACCGCCGAACCTTTCACGCATTTTTTCAATCCGGTACACGACTGTATTTCGATGTACATGCAGTTCCTGGGCCGTCAAAGCCAAGCTCTGTCCGTTTTTCAGATAGATAAACAATGTTTTTACATAGTCGGACTGATTGTCTATATCGTATGCCATCAGATTACGCAAAAAAGCACTGACATAGTCCGTCCGCTGTTCTGCGGGGATCGAGGCAGCAAGCCGCCAAAGCCTGTAGTCATCATATTGGGCGATCCTGGCATCACTCCCGGAGATCCTGGCCATTTTTTCTGCCATGGCAGCCTGATTAAAGTAACGCCGGATCTCATACAGGTCTGAGAATGTATCACTGATACCGGCGCACAGATCATGCTCTGACAGGTATCCCTCCAACTGCTGCAATCCGTCCTGCGGAATTTGCCTGCTTTTTCCGCACTCCACCAGTAAGACCACATATTCTCGGAAAAACAGGGACCACGCCTTTGGAAAGATCGTTCCCAAACGTGCCTTGAAATGCCGCTCTCCGGAGACTCGAGAAGAAAACGCGTGCATATTGATACCGATCAGGGAATAAGGACCGGCCTGCTCGAAAACTGTTCCCAAAATTCTCTGGAGAAAAAGCGCACGATTGGCAAAGCCTTCATTCAGTATGCTGGATAGCAGCATTTCTGCGGAGTCATGCTGGTGGCTAAGCCTGATTGCCTGTTCGATGGTAAGCTCCTTTACCAAAACGCCTGCCACGAGATCGTAGATCTCCCCAGGGACCGCATCAAAAGCGGTATGGTATTCCAGCACGGAAAGATACCCGATGGTCAGAGAGTTGGAGATCAGAGGACATATTCGCCTCCGATGGGGCCCCCAGTCATCAAAGATTTGAAAGGGCAGCGGAGTTCCCCGCATACTCTCCACCCCATGGAGCATAGCCGCATATTCAAAAAGACAGTATCCTCGCTTCTTTCCGGCAGTCCACACCTCATCCTGAACATCAGTGGTATCAGAATATGATACCGTGTAGTAGTTCTTGTCAAACACTGCAATGGGATTTTTCAGCACCTCCGCTGCCCGATCTACCAGCAGATCCATATTGTTGTAATGAAATGAAAAGCTCAGAAATTCTTGGATCGTCTCATAGTCAATTTTGCACATTTTGCACAGTTTCACCTTTCCTCTGTAGAATGGGTTTATTCTATGAGTACAAATCCAGCCATCAAATTGATACCATTGTAACATTGAGTCCCTTTTTTCGCAATGCTAAATTATTTACAGAGGATACTAATTTGAGAGGTCCTAACAAAACCAGCCATCAAAAAATGACATTAAGAGGGAGGGATTTTTTCAAATGCGGACAATTCGCATCGGTTCTGGCGCAGGCTTCAGCAATGATCGGGTAGAACCCGGAATTGAATTGCTTGAGAAGGGACAGCTGGACTATTTCTGCTTGGAGTGTCTGGCAGAACGGACCATAGCCATTGCACAAAAGGAGAAAAATCTAGACCCCAACATTGGTTACAATCCTTATCTCGCATATCGTATGAAGAAGATCCTGCCTATCGCCGCGGAAAAACATGTGAAAGTCATTACCAACATGGGTGGCGCAAATGTTCAGAAAGCTGTTGAAAAAACCGCAGAGATTGCCAGAAGTGCAGGAATCTCCGGCCTAAAAATTGTAGGTGTGCTGGGAGATGACATTTTTGACCGTTTGGACCGGTACGCGGACTACCCCATTTTTGAAACTGGTGAGCGGCTTGGCGATTTGAAGAACAAAGTGGCCGCCAACGCCTATCTGGGCTGCGCCGGCATCGTGCAGGCTCTTAAGGACGGTGCAGATATCGTCATCACAGGCCGCTGCTCCGATCCCGCGCTGTTTCTCGGGCCGCTGGTATACGAGTTCAACTGGCCCATGGATAACTATGATCTGATGGGCAAGGGGACTGTTGTGGGACATCTTCTGGAGTGCTCCGGACAGGTCAGCGGCGGTAACTTCTGCGTGCCCGGATATAAGGATGTAGAAGATCTGTGGCATCTGGGGTTTCCCTATGCGGATGTCAGTGAGGACGGCACCATCGAGATCTCCAAGTTGGAGGGGACCGGCGGACGCGTAGACGTGCAGACCTGCTCAGAGCAACTGATTTACGAGATCCACGATCCCTCCAGCTACTATACGCCAGACTGTGTGGCGGACTTCTCCCAAGTCGCCTTTGAACAGGTCGGAAAGGACCGTGTTCGGGTAACAGGCGCTACCGGCCGCCCCCGGACCGACACGCTGAAAGTCAGTGTGGGATACAAAGACGGGTACATCGGGAGCTGCGGACTGAGCTTCGGAGGCCCCAAGTGTTTTGAACGGATGGTACTGGCTGTTCAGACCATGGAGAAGATCATTGAGACCTACTACCATCCTGCAGAGCACCGGGTGGATATTATCGGCTACAACTCCCTGTATCCCCGGGACCTGTCGGAGGGGTTCCCCGGCGGAGCCGAGCCGCTGGAGCTGCGGATGCGGGTTGCCGTACGCGATGCCGAAAAAGAGATGCTCACCATGATCTTCAATGAGGTGGATGCCTTTACTATTGACGGCCCCGCCAACTGCGGCGGTATGGAACGCCATATCACGGAGCTGGTCGCGGTGTTGTCTGTCCTGGTGCCTCGTGAAGATATCGAGATCTCTTATGTGGAGGAGGTTTTGTAAGATGAAGCTGCTGGAAATCGCACACTCCCGAACCGGCGATAAAGGCGATATCTCCAATATTTCTGTCATCGCCTACGATATGAAGGATTACGAGTTCATCAAAGAAAAAGTCACGGTTGAGCTGGTAGCCAAGGTATTTGCCGGATACTGCCGCGGGACAGTCACCCGGTATGAGCTACCCAAGATCGGCGCGCTGAATTTCGTCCTGACCAAAACCCTGGGTGGCGGTGTGACCCGCAGCCTGCGGCTGGATACCCACGGGAAGTGCCTTTGCTCCTATTTGCTGGATGTGGAACTGGATAACGTGTGAATGGAGGGCCAGCTATGAACAAACCAACCTATACCATCAAACCGCTGTACCTGGGCGAGATGACCAGGTATGAAAAATCCATGCACACATTCACCTTTGACTATGGTGTCAAGATGCACTCTCCCTATCTGGCCTTTTTGGTACAGGGTGATGGGAAGAACATTCTGGTGGACACCGGCCCCAAAAATCTGGAGGTCATTAAAAGATATCACAGCCATGTGGAGGCAGACGTGCCCCCAGAGGTTCACCTGCTCAAGGTCTTGGAAAAGCACGGACTGAAACCGGAAGATATTGACTTCATCATCTGCACGCATCTGCATTGGGACCACTGCCAGAACAATGACTGCTTCCCCAGCAAAAAAGTCTATACCCAGAAGCGGGAAGTCCTGTATGCCATCAATCCTGTGGAACTACACTGGTATACCTACGAGTCTCCGCAGTGCGGATTGACACCTGTCTGGGCTTCTGCCGGCACGAAGCTGGTTGTCCTGGACGGCGATGAAGAGATTATTCCCGGCATCGAAGTGTTCTTGACTCCCGGACACACTCCCGGTTCTCAGTGCGTACGTGTCAACACAGAGGATGGCTATTATCTCATTGCCGGCGACACAGTCAATATTTATGAAAACTGGGAAGGCAATGCCAAATACCACCATGTGCCTGCAGGTATCCATGTAGACCTGAGAGAGTATGAAGAGACCTTCAAAAAGATGGATAAGATCGATTTCAAGGTCATCCTTCCAGGTCATGATATGAAGGTGCTGGAGCACAGCGTATATCCCTACTGAGGAGGAGAACCATATGCTTACAACCTACAAGATTTTTCCCATATATCTGGGGGAAATTCCAGTACATGATAAGTCCAGCTTTACTTATATGGTGGATCCCGGCGTCAAAATGACTTGTCCATTCATCTCCTTTTTGCTTCTGGGCAGCAACGGTAGAAAAATCCTGGTGGACACCGGCCCCTGCGATGCCGAATGGGGTGCCAAGTATCATATGCCCCTAAATATTCCGGACGGGTGTGAGATCGTGGAGGTTCTGAGGAGAGACTTTGACCTTGCGCCGGGGGATTTGGACTATATCATCAACACCCATCTCCACTGGGACCACAGCTGCGGCAACCACAAGTTTCCTGGCAAAAAGATCTATGTACAGGCATCGGAATTGGAATATGCACTGGATCCACTGCCCATCCACCGTGCCACCTACGAATCTCCGCAATACGGTGTGGTGTCTAGCTGGATGCGAGCTAGGGATCAGCTGGTCACCGTGGACGGAGATACTGAGATTGATGACGGCATCCGCCTGATTTTGCTACCCGGTCATTCTGACGGTATCCAGGGTGTACTGGTCTCCACGGAGAACGGCCCGTATCTGCTGGCAGGCGACTGCATCAACCTGTATCAGAACTGGGAGGGCAACGGAAAGCTCCGGCACATCATCGGCGGGCTGCATTCCGATGTAAAAGCATATTTCAAGACCTATGAGAAAATAGAGGCGCTGGAACAGACAGAACATATCAAGATCATCCCTGGTCACGATGTACACGTACTGGATCACAAAGTCTATCCTGTATCCGTCGAGGAGGGTTCTGAATGAATATCCTGTTTTTATTATTGGCCATTGCACTGTTCATTGCGCTGGTTCTGAAAAATGTTCCCATCGTCATCGCCACGATCCTGTCCTCTATCTTTCTCTTGCTGACACAGCAGATGGACTTGTATGATGGAATTACCGCCACATACATGACAGGCTTTGGAGACTACGTAAGAGATTTCTTCCTATTATTTATGCTGGGTGCACTCTTTGGAAAGCTGGTGGAGATCAGCGGCGCGGCCAACAGCATCTCTACATTTATCTTCCGAGCCTTTGGAGATCGCTTTGCAATCATCGGCCTGATCATCATGGGCATTATCTTAACATTGGGCGGGGTCAACCTGTTTGTGGCCATGTTTACCATGTACCCCCTGGCCATGGCTATGTTCCGCAGGGCAGACATCCCCCGCAAGTTCTTTGCTGCCGCTTATTTTGTGGGCTGTGTCGGTGCGACGATGACCGCGCCCTTCACACCGTCTATCCAGAACGCGACACCCACTGTCTATCTTGGCACCACAGTGGCCGCCGCCGCTGTTCCGGGCATGATCTCTACTGTGTTGAAGCTGGTGTTTTGCACTGCTTATGTGATGTGGGTCGTCAAACGGGCCAAGAATCGCGGGGAACACTTTGAAGAGCTGGAGGGAGAGGCTCCCGCCACTGAGGTGGGTAAGGAAAGCTCTGGCCCCTCCGTGCTGGCATCTGTGCTGCCCATGCTGGTGATCCTGCTGGTGCTGAATGTGGCCAAGCAGCCCATTGTCACCTCCTTGCTGGCTGGTATTGTGGCAGCATTTGTGTTCTACTTCAAGCATATGCCCCACAGCCTGAAGGAGATCAGCGCCGAGGTGCAGGACAGTGTGTTCTCTGGGCTGAAGACGATTTCCATTACTGCCGCCGCAGCGGGCTACGGTGCTGTGGTCGCCGCGACACCGGCTTTCCAGGAAATTACAGACTTTGTCCTCAATCTGGACGGCAATCCCCTGCTGATCGCCGGCATTGCCACCATGCTGATGGCGGGAGTTATGAACTCCTCCTCCGGCAGTATGGCCATTGTCTGTCCCATCCTGGGTGAGAGGTTCCTGGCCATGGGTGTCAACGCCGAGGCGCTGCACCGGGTGATCGTGGTTGCATCCAGCACTCTGGATTCCACTCCGCAAAGCGGCTTTGTGTGCAATATCCTCAACCACAGCCACACCACTCATCGACAGGGCTACTGGCACGTCTGCGTGGTGTCCGTCATTGCGCCTATTGTTGAAACATTGCTGCTGATCCCTCTATGTGCAATGTTCGGCCTGGCATAACAAAAAATTGCGGCCTGGAATATCCAGGCCGCAACACATATCACAAGAGGTACAATATGATAAGAAAAGAAATCATTGGTGTTTACGGAACGGGTACCATTGGCTCCGGTCAGGCTACCTTGACTACAGGTAATGGGTATGCAGTTGTGGTAGTTGGACACTCCGCCAGAGGAATCAGCCGCTGCAAACGCGCAATTGAGCATAACTGGGATGATCTTATTGCCGAGGGTCTAGCGTCCGAAGAAAATAAGGCGGCAGCAATGAATCTGCTGATCTTTTCCGATGAATTGGAGGCGCTGAAGGACTGCACCTTTATTCTGGAAGCGGTATCGGAAGACCCGGATGTCAAGCGGGAGGTCTATGCTAAGATTGCCTCCATCTGCAGGCCGGATACTATTTTTGCATCGTGTACGTCTTCCATGGACGCGGACCAACTCGCAGCTGATATTCCCAATCCCGACCGCTTTCTGATTGCCCACCCATTTCAGCCGGTTCATCTGCAGCCGCTGGTGGAATTGGTGGGATGCAAGGCAACGAGCCCCTCTACGCTGCGGCGGGCCAAGGCGTTGATGGACTCTCTGCACCGGCAGACAATAATCCTCAACCACAGCGTTCCCGGGTTCATAGTCAATCGGCTGGCTCAGGCTCTGTATAGGGAATGCATTGACCTCATTGAGCGGGGAGTTGCGGAACCAGCCGATATCGACAGAGCTGTACGTTACGCCGTGGGTATGCGGTATGCATCCATTGGCCTGCTGGAATATTTCGATGCCGTCGGATATGAATTGGAGGCAGCCATCGCCGGAAATATCTATCCCACATTGTGCAATGCGAGATCTGTGCAGCAACTTGTGGCAGATGGAATTGCTTTCGGAAAAACTGGGCAAAAAGCCCGACAGGGTCTGTACATCTGGTCGGAGTCTGATCTGGAAGATTTTCGTGATCGCCTGCAACGCCCGTTTTTCACCCAGGTAAGAGAATGGGAGCTCCCAACTGGCACTTCTGACCAGTAAATCGTACAGTGTCATACGAAGACCACTATCCGGAAAACACCCGGAGTCATTGTGTTGCAACGGCTCTGGGTATTTTTGGAAATTTGGCAATTTTCCTAAAAAATGGCCAAAACCCACAAAATACCTAGGGCCCAACGACTTCCTGCTTGATCGCTTGATAACCCCATCTCTGTAGGCTATTGACCCAAATTTGGCTAAGCGTACCAAAACCGCCGAAAGCAATTTGCTTTCGGCGGTTTTTACGTTATAGAAGTTTCATATTTTGCGGTAGGGCGTTGGTACTTCTACAGCCCTCTATTCCGCCGGAGGAAACCTCCACGGCTCCGCCACATACTGGTACAGAACCGCACCGCAGTTCCGGCAGATCACATACTTCAGCCGGTTGCCCAGGAGTCCGTTCCGCCGGAAGGTCACGATGGCCTCATTTTGCTGCCAGCCGATCCCCAGGTCATACGATCCGCACCAGGCGCAATGGTTGACGGGAATCTGCGGCTGTTTTTCCTCTCTGTAGATCATTATATCTCCAACCCCTCCTGCAGCACCTGACTGGCTGCCTTTTTGTTCTTATCGAAAGCGTGTGTATAGATGTCCAGCGTGGTGGACGGCTGACTGTGGCCCAGCAGGCCCGCTACGGTGGCCACGTCGGCCCCGCCGGCGATCAGCAGACTGGCGTTGGTGTGGCGCAGGGAGTGGACATTCAGGGCAGAGGGCAGACCATGCTTCTTCAGAATCAGCTTGAACCGCCAGGTGAAAGTGGAGGGCGTCATGGGGAGCCGCTCTCCATGGCGGCGGAAGATGTAGTCTGAAGTCTCCAATTCCCTCCCATCATACGTCTCCGTTTCCCAGGCACACTCCCGCTGGAACTCTTTCAGCAGGGACTCCATCTCCAGTGAGAAGTACACGTATCGGTCCCCGGCCACAGTCTTTGTTTCCTTGACGATAATGTCCTCGCCGGTGACCTTTACCACATTCCGCTGGATGTGGATGGACCGCTCGTGCCAGTTGATGTCACCCCACTGCAGGCCGCAGCACTCGCCACGACGCATCCCGGTTGCGATGATGAGTTTGAAGTAGGTCTCGTACTTGAGACTCTCTTCCTCCAGGGCGGAGATGATCCTTTGCAGGGTTTCCAGATCTGCGATCTTCTTTTCCGTTTTCCTCCCCGCATAGCGGTATGTCCGCCAGGCGGGGTTGTGATTCAGAAAGCCGCCCTCCATGGCATCGGAGAGGATCGTACACAGCGTTGCGTGTACGCCCTCCACGGTATGCTCGGAGAGCGGCCTTCCAGTTTCAAGGCTGATGACCTTTCGCAGATCCGCATAGAAGTTACGGAAGTGCTCGGGGCGGAGTTCTGCCAACTTGTAGTGCCCCAGAATCGGCAGGAAGCGGTCAATGTCCTGCCGGTCACGGGCCAGGGTGGACTTGGCCAACTTGCCGGGGGCGATCTCCCGGAGCCACAGCTCCGTGTACTTCGCCAGTGTGATGCTCCGATCCACTTCCTCCTGGGGAAGTGACCTGCACTCCCGCTCGAACAGGACCGCCTGCTCCTTCAACCATTTTTCCCGCTGTTTTGGGGTCAGACCCTCCGGTGGATGAACGGTTTTCTGCTTGGGCCTGATGCGATTGCCCTCGTAGTCATAGCCCATAGAGACCACCAGCAGGTAGCTGCTGCCCCGTTTTCGGATACTTGCCATGTTGTGTTGACCTCTCTTTCGCTGGCCTCACTCCAGTTGAGGCCGGTTTTGCAAACACAACATACCGCAAGTGGGGAAGTAAAGCTATTGAAACTTCCTGGAAAGAACATTTTCTACGAAAGCAACAATCAGGCGCTGCGGGATTTGGCGGGACACGCGGCGGCCAGATTGAACAGGACTTCGCCCTCCGGGCGGAGCATGGCGCGCATGGCCCCGGCGGCCTGCTCTTTCTGCTCCTGCTGCGGATGGCAGTAGGTGCGCTCCAGAAAGCCCGTGTCCGCGTGCCCTACCAGATCCGCCACTGTCTGCTTGTCCACGCCGGAGTGGAGCAGGGAGGTCACATAGTAATGGCGAAGCGTGTGCAGGTGATATTCCTTTGGAAATCCAATGGACTCATAGATTTTCCGCAGCCGTTTGGTGAAGGTATCCGGGTGAATGAGCTGCCCGAGGGCATCCGTGAAGAGATAGGGACCAAGTTCCCGATGCGCCAGCCGGGCTTCCAGCTGTTTCCGCCGGCGGTAGCTCAAAAAGATTCCTCGGATATCAGATGAGAGAACGATCTCACGGTTGCGGCCGTTCTTAGTAGAGCCTTCCACGACACCTTTTCCAGGGACAACGCTGCGGGAGCGGCTGATGGTCAGGAGCAGACCGCCTCTGCTGAACTTGAAATCCTCCCACTTGAGGGCGCACAGCTCCCCCCGGCGGCAGCCGGTACACATGGAGAGCAGATAGAACATCCGGTAGTGCCGAGGCTCCTTTGCCAGAGCATCCAGCAGTTTCTGAATCTCCACGGGGGAGGGAATGTACTGTGTAGTGCGGCGTGTTAGAGGCAGATCGATCATCCGGGCCGGGTTCTTCTGGATGATCTCATTCCGCTTGGCGTCGCTAAGGACAGCGGAGACCACAGTCAGGTATTTCTGCACCGTGGCCTCCCCAATGGGCTTGCCACGGTATTTCCGCTTCCGCAGTTCTACCAGCATATTCTCCAGAGCAATCGGCCGTAGCCGGTTCAACTGGATGGCCCCGATAAAGGGATACACCCTTCCAAGCATCCGCCGATAGCTCTCCAACGTGCTGGGGGCATACCGGACCTGCCGGGCTAGCCACCGTTCGGCGTACTCCTGAAAGGGCAGATTCCCGTCCTCGCTGTAACCAGATTTGAACTGCCGTTACAGTTCTTCCGCCTCGTGAGCCACATACTGCCGGATATCGCGCTTGGGAATGCTCTCCGGCACCCGGATAGTCTTGGCCCTGCAGATGTAGATAATCTTCTCTCGGATTCGGAACTCACGTTCCATGATCTCTTTCGTGTATTTCAATTCGTGGAGCCGGTCGTCCCGGCACTTCATGCCCTGGGGTGTGGTGTAGGTAATGGACTTCCGAGTGGCCGACCATCGAACTTGATACCCCTCGCTCTCCATCAGGGAGATGAAGTCTTCCCTGGTAGATGCGAACCGCATACATTGGTCGATGGCATTCATGAGTCGGAATTTCCAGCTCTCGCCCTTGGCGGCAGAGCGATACTCCCGGGTGTCCATCCACTTCTGCTGGACCTGCTTCTGCGGAGGTGGAAGGATCGACAGATGGTGGGCGGCGCAGATCTCATCGTTGGCCAGCCGATGGGCCTGCAGGTCGGCGGCACTCTGGTGGAGCTTGCGGCCGTTCTGGAAGCTGACACTGTTTACGATCAGGTGGCTGTACAGAATGTCGGTGTCGATGTGAGTCGCCACCAGCACCTCGAAGTCTGGAAACTTCCGCTGGGCCAACTCCAAGCCAATAGCATGTGCCTCCTGGGGCGTCAGGCCATCCGTTGCCGCAAAGAATTGGACGAAGTGGTAGTACTGCCAGCCATCTGTTTTAACGAACCGCTCCTTGGTGAGCTGTATCTCCTGCCACGCCGTCGGGGCAGTACAGTTCCAGCCTGACACCAGCCGATGTCCTTCCCACAGCGTTTTTTCGTCCTGTCGGATGTACTGAAGCACTCCGGCGAGCGCGCCCCGGCCACCGCCCCGGTTCTTGATGGTGGTGAAGGTAGCCATCTCAGTTCACCTCCCGCAGCAGATGGCAGAGCTGCCCACAGATCGCTTCGTACTTGTCCGCTAAGGCGTCGCCGCGCAGAATCGTGACCTTGCCCATGTTGGCCAGGGTGGTGAGCTGGTTCAGGTTCCGCCCCTGAGCCTTCAGCTCGGAGAGCACCTTGTCCAGCCCCTCCACCTGCACGATCTCCTTACCCAGGCCGCAGAGGCACAGGCAATCGGTGACGGTTTTGTTTACGCTTTTCGCACGCGCCTGGATGACGGCCTTTGTCCGGGGGCGTCACTCGGAGCGTGATGATTTCCGTTTTCTTTTCTCTCGGCATTCGTACTCCTTTCAAACTTTCGCCCCAACCAAACGAAAGTCCAGCGAAGCGGGTTTCGTTTGGAGAGGAGACACAGCGGAATGAATGCGCCCTGCCGCTCGCGGCGGGGCAAATGATATGGAGCTTGTGTCGACGAAGGGGCTGGGGGCGGGGCAGGGCCCCGAAACTGCGGCCGGTGTATAGCCCCGGACGCGATGCTTGCCCTCCCATATGGGAGGTTTTTCCCTGCCGGAGCTGTGAACACCACACCCAGCAAATTATTCATATGGGTCGATGGTGACGATCTTTTCGGTAGCGAGATCATCGACACCATCGACACTTTTCAGGCAGATGAGTCTGCCTCTGCTCCACCTGCGAAATGACACGACGATGCCACTGTTCCTTAGAGCCCCAATGTTTTTCCAAATTTGATGGGAGAGGCTGTTGCGTGTTAGCCCTTCGAGGTCGGCAGGATCAATCTTTTCCAGCAGCGCCTTGGCAGAGACACAGATCTCCGATTGTTCCCATAGCAAGGCGGAGAGAAGAAAGACAATCCGACTATTGGACGGTTCCGCTTCCGCTCAGTTGTCCCTGAGCAGATTCCAGATGTGACTTTTACCATCGAACTCCAGGAATAGCTCCCGGTAGATGATGTCCCGGCCGGTACAGTAGAGGGTGGCGGCGTTCTCTCCCCGCCTGCGCTTGCGGAGCACGAAGTTGGAGCCTGTGGCGCCACTCAAGCCTGTGATGCCGGAGATCATGTCCATAGGGTCGTCATCATTCAGCTTCCGCAGGTGATGGATCAACAAGACGGCAATGTAGTGCCGGTCTGCCAGATCTTTGAGGACACCGATGTCCTGGTAGTAGGGATTTGTTTTGTTCCCAGCCGCGCGAATGCGCTGGAGGGTATCGATGACTACCAGACCAATAGCCGGATGCACTTTGAGAAACTACGCGATCTGTTCCACCAGTCCGCTGTGGAGCTGCTCCGCCATCATGGCGAAGTGCAGCGACGGAGGCGTGAGATCAAAGAGCAAGCTCTGGATACGCTGGAAGCTGTCTTCCAGGTAGAGGTAGAGACTTCGCACGGGTATATAGCGAAGCTCCAGAGCGATTTGCCCTGTGCGGCACAGAGACATATCTACAGGGCCAGCCGGGACTTGCCGATCTTCGGTGCTCCTGCCAGCAGGTGGAGCCTCTGGGGCGGCAGGTCTCCTCCACGACGAACCAGAGGGGCATGGGGAATGATCTGCTGGGTATCTGCATTAGTGGTATTCAATTTTTTCATCCGAAAATCTCCCTTTCCCCAAAATAAAGGCGCGGATCGACGGCCATCGATCCACGCCCTCTACACCAGAGAAAATGTCTTGAGTCTGAACAACCCTGGGAATATCCCCCTGGGAGAATTGATAGCAGAGGCACTGAACATCTCTCCGGAGGAGTACCATGAGCTGCAGCAGATGCTGGATAGGGCAATGACAGCATGGACCGCTATGAGGAAGATCACTGGATACGGGATTGGTTCGATGCCAACGAGGAGATGATCCTGCTCCATGACGCCCTGTGCTGCCGCCAGATATTTCGACTGATCCAAGAGAAGGATGAGATCCTATCAGAAGCGAGAACATTCCCGGAGCAGAATTCTCTTTTCCCAGAAGAAGATCTGGAACTCGGAGAACGGGACAGAGAGGGCCTGGCCGCAATCGGAGCATATAAAGACTACTTGGAGTACCCAGAGGACTATGGTGGGGAAGATCACATCGTCTATCAATTTGGCGATGAGTATTATACTTCGTCTGTTCCTCGAACGCCGATACCGCCAGAGTCACCGGAAAAGACGAGGGCGCTGTTGGTTGCCTATGGGCCGCTGAACGTGAAGTGGGCCGCCTATAAAAAATATTGTATGAACTACAAAAGACTCCTGGAAGACATCGCGTCGGTCTGTCAGACACTTCGGGCGTTCGTTCGTATGGAATTCTCGTCGCTGGAAAAGCTGACGCCCAATAACTATGTGGCATCACTGCATGAATTTTTGTTTCATGAGCGAGCCCATAAGTGGGTTACAAATCCCGCGGAAGGGACCGGATTTTACACCTACATGGATGACGTGCGGATTCATCTTCGCCCCCAGGAAACGGCTCCTGGCTCCGGCGCATTCAAAGTCTACGAGTACTAGTTGGCAGACCGCCTCCAGACCATGATGAAGCTGGATTTTTATAAGGCACTGGAGGCCGGGCACCTAATCCGCAGGTGTGAGAACGGTGGACGGTATTTTCTGCTGTAAAAAGGTTACCACATCAGATATTGCGACCTGCCCAACTCCACCAACCCCAAGTACACCTGCGCCCAGCTGGGCTACCGGATCAGAGGCGTCAAGGAGGAGGCGGAGGACAGTTCGCTGTCCCAGGCTCTTTACCACTGCTATCAGCGGATCGACAAGGGTTGGTCCCGAGGTGCCATTACAGCGGAGGAGCGAAAGCTGCTGCGAGAGAAAGCACAGGAGATTTACCGCGTAGCAAGAACAAAACCGAGTATGTTCTATGAGGCATTTAACACATCTCTGTCTAATAAGAAACTGTATCCGCTCTGTGCCGTTCAGTGAAAAAGCAGATCCAGAGGAAGAAAAAGAGCGTTGATCTTTCATCTTGGAAGGAAGTGGGCGGTGGCCTGTGACAAACGAGGAACTGTATCAGAAATGTCGGAGCGGTGACTCCACCGCCTTTGAATAGCTCCACAGACAGGTGGAAAACTTCATCCGAAGCATTGCTCTGGATGCGGCTAGGCATTTTGAATGTACAGACACTGCAGCGACATTGCTGATAGAAGCTCTATGTGCCGAAGGAAACCTGGAGTTGTGGGATTGGATTCAGGTCGGCAGCCATGATGAGCATGCGGGAAATTAACCACCTATCTCAACCCCTTTTGCGGGGAAGAATGTACTGCTATCTGAAGACTAATTTGGGCGTCATAGCTTTGAGCAAGGATGAGATGGAACGTGTACGACTACCCCAGAAACTCTGCCATGCGGAGGGAAAGACCATCGACGAGATCGCGACACTGTTATATATCTCCGGGATGTCAGCCGCAAGACTGGTCGGATACCATATCCATTTCCTATCTGTATTTGATTTGTAGAGGGAAGGCGAGGAGGGTGATCCATTTGAGTAACTAGAGGAGCATGAGCAAGGAACGTCTGTGGAGCAGATCGTCTACCAAAAGGTGCACCTGGAACTGCTGGAGCTACTGCTCTGCTTGCTAAGCGTCAAAAACCGCTCTATTCTGGGCCACACCTTCGGGGGTATACGGCTATGAACAGCTATCTGCTGATGAAAACTGGGCCTGCAGGAGATGCTCTCCTCCGATAACATGACAAAGGCGAGAAAGACAGTCTTGGGGCACCTGCGCCAACGCTGTCCCGGAAGTGATCTCCACCGCTGGCGCAGGGCCTTCCGGCTGATGAGGAATGCGAGGGCAGGAGATTCCACTGCCTGTCTATCCTATCCGGTGTGGTGGGGGAAATAATCCATCCGTGAAGATGATTCGGAAACCTTCTTGCCGACTCCCACAGCCGTCCGCATCGGTCTTGGGATTGAAGTTACTGTTGCCGTCGTAGACACACAGGTAGGGATACTGACAATAAGGGAGAGGTGGAGCCACGCGGCTCCGCATCCTTTTATATTTAGCTTTTTTTGTTAAGCACCATCTGATTTTGTTGTAGATCGGCCATCCGGAGAAGCAGGGCATGACGTTCCATGGGCTGGCCATCTGGATGAACTACAACGGCCCCAGTGGAGTGGAAAGGGCATTCAAGCGTGTTATCCCAAAACTGAAACAACACGTCCACGGCGGAGTGTGGCCGGACATCCAGAGACCTCTCCAGAAGGCACAGCAGGAGTTCTGTTACTGCACGCCACAAGAGACATGGATCAAATAACAGTGGAATCTCGATATAAGAGTCAAGGTCTAGTTGTTTTGCACGGAAGTCAATCCTAGAGACTGCCTTGGTACATTTGTGGAAAAACTTTGAGCCGAGCAGGCATTGGCAGAGAGACGTTGGCGCCATTGGTATTGTGTATTATATAGGACGGTTGCGCTCTGCTCCATGTAATTTGTCCGGTGTTTTATGGCTGTGGGACAGGTGCTTCATCATCTTCAGGCGATCCTATTTTTTTGCGGGGGTGTAAACAAGAACTCTACATGGTTATCAGAATAGGCAGCATAGGTGTGGTCCTGCTTGGGGAGCCCTTGCAGCATTGTCATTTATTGTAAACAATGGATTGTAAAATTTGTGCGTTGATGTTAAAATATAACTAACACATTGGTGAGAACAATACACTTTTTGTTCAAATATGCAGCGGCTGGCGATATTTCTTTGCGGTCAGTAGATGAATCAAGTGTTTTGCTGTGGAGCACCAAAGTGAAACTACAGGCCAATTTGGCATGGGATTATCAGAAAGGAGAGAAAACGGAATGGAGTCCATGAATGAGGAGAAAGAACTGTTGGAACACGTGATGAAGCTGATGGCAGAGCATTTCGGGAAAAATTGCGAGATCGTGCTTCATGATTTTATGGCGCCTGACAACCATACAATCATCGGAATTGAAAATGGGGAGGTAACGGGCCGGGAGATTGGCGGATGCGTTACGAATCTGGGCTTGGAGATCCTCAACGGAAAACCGGCGGAGGATGCATTCAATTATGCCACCTATGCTGAAAATGGGCATCTTCTGCGGTCTTCCTCCATCTATTTTCACAACAGCGCTGGACAGCCCATCGGTTCCCTGTGCATCAACACGGATATTACGGATACCACGTATTTTGAAAAGATGCTGCGGGAATACAACAATACCCACGACTATGAAAACAGGGAAGATGCTTCTCCGAAGGAGGTCTTCATGCCGGACGTCCATGAGCTGCTGAATCGCCTGATCGACCAGTGCATCCAAAAATATGGAAAGCCTCCGAAGCTCCTGACCAAAGAGGAAAAAATTCAGTTTATCGCGGATCTGGATATGAAGGGGGCCTTTGTGATCACGAAGGCCAGCGATCGCGTCTACTCGCTGCTTGGGATTTCCCGATACACATTCTATACATATCTGGAGCAGGGGAGGAAAATGCGTGGGGAAAGCCGGACTCCTGTAGAATAAAATGTTTGTCTAAAAGACACATTTTTTGTCTTGACATAGAACGGATTATTGTGTTAAAATACAATCAAACTTAAAACGCAGAAATAAGAACAACGGTAGAGACGAATCCGATCATGTTTTCCTCTCAAAATTGAGAGTTTATTTCTGCGAATTTTTTTACCCTTTGACAAAACAGAATGTCTGTATAAAAAACATAAAGTATGTCTGCTATCAGAGGCCAACTTCTGAAGCATATAAAAACTGACAGGGGGAAAAACGATGAAAAAATGGTTTGCTCTCGCTCTTGCGGCAATGATGATGCTCGCAACACTGACTGGATGCGGCGGTACCGAAAGCGGAGGCACCCAGCAGACCCAGGAAACAGACCAGGGTCAAAGCTCCTCTGAGACCGACACCGTAGTTTACCCGGAGATTCCTGCGAAGACCGGCAGTCTGACCATTGGTATTTCGACAAACGCGCTCTCCAATATCCACAACCGGCATATGTTTGAGGGACTGAGAGAAGAGGCGGAGGGGCGCGGCCATACTGTCGTCACGGCAAACGCCAATGGTGACCCCACGCAACAGGCCAACGACATTGAAAATCTGGTGCAGGCCGGATGCGATGTCATCGTCGTTCAGAACGCGGACAACTTCTCTCTGAAGAATGCGGTTCAGGAGGCCAGAATGGCAGGCATCCGCGTGATCTGCGAAGACACCGGCTGGATTGACGGCATCGACGCCATGTTCCTGCTGAACAGCATTGCTGTCCAGGCAGACATTAACATGATCCTGGCGGCTGAGGTGGGCTTCAGCGGCAAGATCATCACAACGGGGCATCAGGACAACTTTGCTTTGAGGGCTGGCTCCTACATCCATGACGCATTTGTAGAAGAATATGGATTTGATGTTGTAGCTCATGTACAGACAACCTTCCCTGGTACGACCGAAGTGACTTATAACGGCGTAGACTCTGCGCTGACAGCCAACCCCGATGTGGTTGCGATCTTCACATCTCAGGATCTGGAGGCCATGGGTGCGATCCAGGCTTTGAAGGAGCACGATCTCTATCCTCAGGTAAAGTGCATAGGCGTTGACGGCGAGGTAGACATCCTCAATGATATCAAGGCCGACGGCTCCTGCATTGCCACGGTGGTGTCCGATCTGGACAGCGCCAATGTCAATGTCGTAGATGCCTGTGAGGCGTTGATGGCCGGCGAGGATGTGGCGAAGTACCACGAAATCCCGTACGCCGTCGTCACAAAAGAAAATGTGGATGAGTTCCTGGAGAAGGCTACTGCCGAGGCTGAGAAGTACGCGGAATAAGGCTGATATAGAGAACATTGGGCCGCCCTGCGCTCCGGAATGGGGCGGCCCGATGCCATCTATGAAATATTTTTAGAAAATGAAGGGGAACTGACCAATGAGCGTGTATGAGAATTTGAAAGAACATGGGATCGAGCTGCCCAAGCAGCTGGCTGCGGCCGGACTCTATAAGCCTGTGAATCAGGCCGGGAATCTGGTGTTCATCTCCGGCCAGGGCAGCATGGTGGATGATACGAAGATCACCGGCCGTGTGGGCGCTGACCTGAGCGTGGAAGAGGGCGCCGCAGCTGCGCGGATCTGCGCGATCAACACACTGGCCGCGCTGGAGGCCTATCTGGGGGATCTGAACAGGGTGAAGCGGTGCGTGAAAATCCTGGGTTTCGTGGCCAGCACAGATGATTTCCATGAGCAGGCGCAGGTCATCAACAGCGCGTCTCAGGTCTTTATAGACGCCTTTGGAGAAGAGGGGCGGCACGCCAGATCCGCCATCGGCTCCAACGCCCTGCCGCTGGGCTTGGCCGTGGAAGTGGAATCCATCTTTGAGATCGAGGAGGCCTGAACAATGCTGGGAAGGGATGTTAGCCCTGTAGAGATCGCGGACATTTTCGCGGCAGAACAGAGACTCCGGAAAGTCTTTCCGCCCTCTCCGCTGCTGAACATGGAATTCCTGAACCAGCAGCTGGGTGCGCAAGTCTGGTTGAAAGCGGAGAACCTTCTGCCGTCGGGGGCCTATAAATACCGCGGCGCCATGAACAAGATCACTTCTCTGATCGAGCGGTACGGCAAGGAGCTTCGGATCGTCACAGCTTCCTCCGGAAATCATGGCATGGCTTGCGCACTGGCCGCCCGGAATCTGGGGGTCCAAGCAAATGTCGTGGTTCCCGTGTCCACGCCCCAGATCAAAAAGGACAGCATCCGCGCACTGGGGGCCAATTTGGTGGAAGTCGGCGCGACATATGACGAGTCCTTCGTCTCTGCCTGTGAACTGGCAGAAAAAGAGCATCTGTACTACGTGCACCCCACCTCTGACCGGTATACTGTGGGCGGCCAGGGGACCATTTCCCTGGAGATTCTGGACCAGTGCCCCCAAGTAGAGCAGATCGTGGTGCCCATCGGGGGCGGCGGCCTCATCACGGGGATCGCTCTGACCATGAAGACGCTGAAGCCCTCCGTCAAGATCTATGGTGTGATGCCGGCAGGGTCGGCTGTCTATGTGGAATCCCGTCGGCAGGGCCAGCTGGTGACGCTGGATCACTGTTCCTCTATGGCGGATGCAGTTGTACGGAAAACCGGCGAGGAATACCTGTATCCTTACATTGAAAAATATGTGGATGACATCTTTACAGTCACGGAGGACAGCATCCGGCAGGCGGTCAGAACAGCGTGCTTGTATGGAAAGCTGACGCTGGAGGGCTCCGGTGCCCTGGCCTTGGCGGCGTTGCTGGAGAAAAAGTGTCCGCTCAGTCCCGGAACGGTTCTGATCTGCTCCGGTGGAAATATCGACAAAGCTGTTTTGGACCTGTGTATGCAGGCTTGAGAGGAAATGATGGCTATGATGACCGTGAATGGCCAGCGGCTCCAAGCACATCTTGAGGCCCTGGCGGATATTGCCCGAACCCCGGACGGGATTTGCCGACTCTCCTATTCTGACAGCTTTTGGAAGTCCAACGCCTATGTGGCGCAGCTGATGCGGGAGGCTGGCATGAGCGTCACCACCAATCCAGTTGGAAATGTGGTGGGCACTTATCCTGGCAGGTCTCCGACAAAGATTACCATAGGCTCTCACATCGATTCTGTAGTAAATGGCGGGATCTTTGACGGCTGCCTGGGCGTTCTCGCGGGGATCGAAGCGGTCCACACCTTATCTGAAAAGGGGATCGTCCCCGAACACAGCATCGACGTGGTGTCCTTTGCCGAGGAGGAGGGCATTGTGATCACCGGACTGATCGGCAGCCGTGCTTACTGTGGGTTGCCGCCCACAGAGCCGGTGCTAGAGAAGATGGGGGAGTTCGGATTTACCCTTCAGGACTTGGCAGAGGCGAAATACACGGGAGACATCGATTACTCCCTTGAGCTGCATATTGAGCAGGGCGGTGTGCTGGAGTCCCAGAAGAAGGATATCGGCGTGGTCCGCTCGATCATTGCCCTCCGGCGCTATATCGTGGAGTTTGCGGGCGTGGCCAATCACGCCGGCACGACGCCCATGACGCTGCGGAATGACGCGTTGGTCAAGGCGGCCAGGTTCATCATGCGGGTCCGCCAGGTGGTCATGGAGACCGACCCCCACATGGTGGGTACGGTAGGGCATCTGGAGGTGCAGCCCAACGCCATGAACGTGGTTCCGGGCCGTGTGGCTTTGACGCTGGAGCTACGGGGACTGCGGGAGGATCTGCTGGAGTCCGTTTATCAGATGCTGATGGAGGAGTTCCGGAAGGACATCGTCTCCTGCCGGCTGACGATGGAACAGCCCTGCTTCCATATGTCGGAAACCGTGCAGCAGAGCGTCCGGAACGCGGCCCAGAAGCTGGGACTTGCGGCGATGACTATGGACAGCGGAGCCGGTCACGACAGCATGAGCCTCTCGCAGGTGACGAGGGTCGGCATGATTTTTGTCCCAAGCGTCAAGGGAATCAGCCACAGCAAAGAGGAGTTCACGACGTGGGACGATGTGACCAATGGAGCAAATGTCCTCTTGCACGCCCTGTGTGACATCGATCGCCTTGAAACACCCGGGAGGTGAATTTTTTGAGCGAGAAAAACGACTATATCATTGAGATGCACGGCATCCAGAAGAGCTTTGGCGGCGTCAAGGCGCTGCGTAACATTGATCTGCAGGTGAAGCGCGGAAGCTGCCATGCCCTTCTGGGCGAGAACGGCGCTGGCAAATCGACCTTGATGAAGGTCCTGACCGGTATCATTGCAAAAGACAGCGGAAAGATCCTGCTCAATGGGGAGGAGGTCCAGATCCAGAGCCTCCGCCATGCAGAGGAGCTGGGCATCGCCATCGTTCCGCAGGAGCTGTCCTTTATCAGCTATTTTACGGTGGCGGAAAACATCTTCTATGGCGAAGAGCCTACACGTCCTCTGCCTCTGCTGATCGACTGGAAAAAGCTGTATACCGCCTGTGATGAGAAGCTCAAAGAGCTGAAAATCGATCTGCCCAGCAAAATGCAGGCCGGAAAGCTGAATGTCTCCGATCAACAGATGATGGTCATCGCTCGCGTACTGGCAAAGAATGCCAACATCATTATCATGGATGAACCGACGGCGCGACTTGGTCATGGAGAAGTGACGAAGCTGCTGAAATATATTCAATATCTGAAAACCTGCGGGAAGACCATTATTTACATCTCCCATCGTCTGGAGGAAATTTTCGAGATCTGCGATACCATCACAGTCCTGCGCGACGGCGAGACGATCCAGACCGCTCCCACCTCCCAGATGGACAGCGACAAGCTGATCAACCTGATGGTCAACCGGCAGATCAAAGTCAACACCACCCGGACCCGGAAGAGCAGCATCGGCGAGACCGTCCTCTCTGTAAAGGGACTTTCGAAAAAGGGTGTGCTGCGGGACGTCTCGTTTGAAGTCCACAAGGGTGAGATTTTGGGGATGTTCGGCCTGGTGGGCGCCGGTCGGACAGAAGCGGTCCGCGCCATGCTGGGGGTTGACCGGTATGACACGGCGGAAATCCGGTTGGACAGTAAGCCCGTCGTATTCAAAAACATCGGACAGGCCCTAGCCGCTGGCGTCGCGCTTGTGCCGGAGGAGCGGCGGAAGCAGGGGATCCTTCCCAACACGCCGATTTACAAGAATGTGTCCATCTGCAATCTGAAGGCGCTGTCGCGTCTGGGCCTGATCGACAAGAAGAAGGAACTGGAATACGCCAAGCACTGCACGGAGATACTGGGCGTCGCCTGCTCCTCCGTATTCCAGAATGTGGGAAATCTCAGTGGCGGTAATCAGCAGAAGGTAGTCATTTCCAAGTATATTGACCGCAATATCCGCGTGCTGATCCTCGACGAACCCACCCGCGGCATTGATGTCGGTGCGAAAGATCAGATTTATGAAATCATTGAGGGCCTGGCACAGCAGGGAATGGCAGTGATCGTGATCTCTTCTGAGATACCGGAGCTGCAGCTGATGTGCGACCGCATCTGCGTCATGAGCCAGGGGAAAGTGACGACCGTGATCGATCGTTCTGAATTTGCGGATTCCGATAATATTCTGCGGAATGCAATCGGAATATGAGGATAGGGAGGAGTTCATTGATGAACGCCAAATTAAATGTTTCCAGAATTGCCCGGAATTACGGGACGCTTTTCGCTTATATCATCATGCTGCTGGTGTTCTCGATCCTGGCGCCGAGTGCTTTCCCGACGCTTTCCAACGTGATCAGCATCCTGCGGCAGATCGCCATGCTGGCCACCATCAGCCTGGGCCTGACCTTCGTCCTGATCACCAAGCGCTCGGATCTGTCCATCGGCTACAGCACAAGCTTCCTCGGGATCGTAGTGGCTGCGCTCCTGGTCAGGGCTGGAATGAACATATGGCTTGCTGCATTGATCACGGTCCTTCTCGGCGCACTGATTGGACTGATCAACGGCGTTGTGATCGCCTATCTAGGAGTTCCGGACTTTATTGCATCTTTGGGAGTCGGTTACGTGGTGGCTGGCATCAATCAGGCCTATACCAAAGGCCACCCCATCTCCAATCTCCCGGCGGACTTTGAGATCTTTGGCGCTCAGCGACTGGGCGGTGTGATCCCGAACGCGGTTATCATCATGCTGATTGTACTGGTCGTGTCTAGCATTATCCTCAACCAGACAAAGTTGGGACGATACATATATGGCGTGGGTGATAACGAAGAGGCATCTCTGATGTCCGGCGTCAATACGCGCTCCACCATTGTGTGGGCCTATGTTTTCTGCGGCATTGCCTGCGGCGTCACGGCCGTGATGCTGACTTCCAGACTGGGCTCTGCGCATCCTCAGGCTGCGGAGGATTACTTGCTGGATGCTATTGCGGCCGTATGGCTGGGCGGCACCGCTTTCAAAGACGGTGAGCCGAATCTGGCTGGTACACTGCTGGGCGCTCTGATTATCGGAACAATGGCCAACGGCCTCACGATCCTCAATGTCTCCTACTACTATCAGGATATTGCGACTGGCCTGATTATTCTCGCCGCCGTTATTATCACCTCGGTTCAGAAGAGCCACAAGAATTAACGAAGGATTGGAGAATACTTGTATGAGAACACTGGTAAAAAACGGGACCATTGTCACAGCAGAGAGTGAGTACAAAGCAGATATTCTCATTGTCGATGAAAAGATCACGTCAATCGGCACCAATCTAGAAGGCCCCTTTGATAGAATCCTGGATGCAGAGGGCAAATATGTGCTCCCCGGCGGTGTGGACAACCACGCCCACTTTGAGGCGCTCAATACGGACGGCATCACCACAAACGAGCCCTATGCCACTACCTGGGTGGCCCTGCAGGGAGGAACGACTACCATTGTGGACTTCTGCACCAATGAACCCGGCATGAACCTGGTGGATTCCGTCAACTACCGCCTGAATGTCCGCGCCAAAGGCAAGGTGGCTCCCGACATCGCCATTCACGCCTGCTGCAACGATTTCACGGATGAGACCGTCGGTGAGATCAAAAAGCTGGTGGAGATGGGTGTTCCCACCATGAAACTGTTCCTGGCCTATAAGGGCACCTCCCTCTACATGGATGACAGCAAGCTGCTGGCCTGCCTGGAGGAGGCTGGCAAGCAGGGCATGACGATGATGGTCCATGCGGAGAATCCGGACGTTCTGGATAAGTGCCGCAATGATGCGGCCGCTACCGGACACTATGAGCCAAAATACCACTACATGACCCGCCCCCCCTACGGCGAGGCGGAAGCCGTCTCCCGTGCCATCCGGTTTGCGGATGCCATGCACTGTCCCATGTGCATTGTCCATGTCAGCTGCATCGAGGCTGGCGAGGAGATCCGCAAGGCTCGTGCGGAGGGCAAGGCGGTGATCGGCGAGACCTGTCCCCACTATCTGGTGCTGGACAAGCACAAGATGGACCATCCGGACTGGCACATCGCCGCCCGGTGGATCTGCTCTCCGGCCCTGCGGGACAAGGAGGACCAGGATTACCTATGGAAGGCGCTGAATAAGGATTGGCTGTCCATCTGCGGCTCTGACAATTCCGGCATCCCCCAGGCACAGAAGAACTGGGGCTGGGACGAGGAGCATCAGCGCTGCGACTTCCGGATGGTCCCTAACGGTTGCCCCGGCGCCGGCGACCGCATGAATGCCCTGTGGACCTATGGCGTTGCCGCCGGCCGCATGACACGGCAGAAGTTTGTGGATGTGTGCTGCACCACGCCGGCCAAGCTGAACGGCATCTATCCCCGCAAGGGGACCATCCAGGTGGGCGCTGACGCGGACCTGGTGCTGTTCGACCCGGACTACAAGGGGACGATCACGCTGGAGACCAACCCCACTGGCGTGGAGTACAACGTGTTCGAGGGCCTGGAGCAAATCGGCCGCGCTGATACGGTGTTGCTGCGCGGCAGCGTCGTGGTGGAAAACGGCAGGTATCTGGGTGAAGTTACAGAAGTTGTGGCTGACGGCATTACCTATCAGGGATGCACCAGCGCCAACGGCAAGTTTATTCCCGGCAAACCCTATGGTTTGGGATATGACCTCTTGAAAAGATCATAAGAAGAGGATTGCAATCGGGATGAACTCCTTGAACTTTCACGGATGTATAAGAGACGATGTTGATCAATTTCCTATCAATGCTGTAACAGGGCGCCGAGTACATACTCGGCGCCTTCTGTCATCATCCAGTTTGCATATGCGAACTACCTTTATTACATAGGGAACGTTGTAAGTGTAAAACGATTATAAGAATATGAGGCTATCCCGCCGAAAGGCCGATCTTAACTTATATCGTCTGTATCTCAGAAAATATTTCCTGTTGGCTTGACAAAGAGGGCGTGCCCATTTTGAAGAAATTGACGAAACCATTATCTGCTTAGTACGATGACTGGAATGCTAATATCATCAATCTGCTGGAGACCTACGACCGTCTGATTGCGTTTGGTCAAAAGAACCTCAGCACCCCCTTTGTGCAGGAGGGCATCCAGAGCATCAGCACCAGAAATCGCATCCTGCGTGAGCTCTGCTCCCAAAACCCGCCCATCTCCAAAGTGTTCCGGGAGATTGGGCTGGCGGACGAACAGGGATCCGGGATGGGGAATACTTATAAGTACACAAAGCTCTACTCCGGCGGGAGCCCGGAATTTATTGAGGGTGACGTGTTCCACACAGTCATGCCGCTTGCTCCAATTACGGCTGAAATGGTTGGACCGCAGGACGTCACCCATGTGACCCTACATGATACCCTGCTTGAGCGTATCCTTGTTTTTTGAACGGAACTGCGCTCTAAAGCGAGGATTATGCAACACTGTGGTTTTCAGGATTTCAAACATTTCACGCAGAAGTATCTTAAACTTTTGCTGAACCTTGGGATGCTGAAGATGACCCTTCCCGATAAACCTCAGAGCCACAGCCAGAAATATATGACGGTGCAAGGGGCTGTACCTAAAAATTGAACACAATTTGGAATAAAGAATTGAAGGCATGATCTTGGGTAATAAAAGACTATATTGTGGCGAAAAGCTTTGATAAGTTAGGCTGCCTTGCATACCTCTGTAAGACGTCTAATGAGGCTTGGTACCTTTCAGGTATACTAGAGGTTCTGCAGGCTGTCGGCGTCCAGATCGTGATCCTGGATGGTCCTGAGATTTATTCGGAGTGTGTCCCTACACGTATGTGGAGGACATGGAGAATATCATTGATCGGGGGGGACAGTTGGACAGGGGTTTATAATGCAGAAGATTACCCGGAGATACTGAGGAAGAATTCCATGCCGCTTACGATAAAGAGGTCCAGAATGAGCCCGTCGGGAAGATTAGGCCTTGTTTGAAAAATAAAAGTTACACAAGAAACCAAGTTATGCGAAGCTATGAGCATGAAACGATATGAATTAACAAAAGAACAATGGGAACGGATCAAGTCGCTGCTGCCACCAGAAGAAATGGGAAAGCGGGGGCGCCCCCGGAAGGATAACCCGATTATGCTCAACGGAATGCTCTGGATCGTCCGGAGCGGTGCGCAGTGGCGTGAACTGCCGGAGACTTATGGCCCTTGGCAGTCTATATACGCCCAATTCGCTAAATGGGGGGATGACGGCACTCTGGAAGTGGTATTCCACACACTGTCTACGGACGCGGATATGGAGAACCTGAACATGGACTCCACCTGCGTAAGGGTGCATGAAAGCGCAAATGGCGAGGAAAAAACGGCAGATAAGGCGGTTGGCCGTACCAAAAGCGGATGGAACACAAGACTCCACGCTGTTGTAGACGGTCTGGGAAACCCGCTGGAGTTCCGGATCTCCGCTGGAAATGGCCACGATTCGGTTCACGCTGTTGAACTGCCGCAAAAGGTCAGAATCGGCAGGAGTGCCGTGCCGCCAGACCGGGCCTATGGTGCCCGGACGATTCGGGAATATATCTCAGCGCACAGGGCCAGCTATGTGATCCCGCCGCAAAGCAATGTTTCCGATCCCTGGCCGGTTGACTGGCATCTGTATAAAGAGCGCCATCTGGTGAAGTGTTTTTCCCAGAAAATCAAGTGGTTTCGCAGAATCGCCACCCGATATGACAAGCCGGATGCTTCCCTCTTGGCCTTTGTGTATTTTGCCGCCATCGCTATTTTGTTACTTTAGCACAATCTCCGCCTTTTTTCGAATAAGCCCTAGTAAGCGACCCCATCCTTTTTACGGATAACCGGTTGGGAAATGGAGAAGCAAGGATACTGCCGATATCCGGTGATTTGCGCGTGAGGGAAGAATATCCGGGCAGAAAGCCGTTGCCGGGTGAAAGCGCCTAACCTGTTGGGCACACACTGCTGTTACCGTCATCCTCACAACCGTTTCTGAAAATTGCCCGCCACGGAAACATCCTCATCCATGATAATAAAGGAATTGGGATCTTCTTCCCGCAGGATTTTCCGCAGGTGGAGCGCCTCCTTCTTAGAAACTACTGTCAGCAGCAAGTCGGACGGCTCGTTGCTGTAAGCTCCGACGCCAGTCCACTTCGTCACGCCGCGGCCGGCATATCGGAACACCAACTGCTCCATGGCCTCAGATTTGGTGATGATCAGCATGGTGACCATTACATTCTGCAAGTGCATCCGGTCCAGAGTCAGGTAGGTGGTGCAGCCGAAGATGATGCTGTAAACCACCACGTCCTGTTCAAACAGGAGGAGGCCGATCCCGTATACGAACACATTCAGGATCATGGCGATTCGCCCCACGCTGAAATCCGGCTTTTTCTGGACGCACAGCAACCCCAGGATCTCCTCGCCGCCGCCGGAGCATCCCGCTGTCAGCGTCATGCCCGCCCCGACGCCGCATACCAGCCCGCCGATGACGCAGGCCGCGATTGTCTCGTCAAACAATCCTTCCGCCGGGATCGGGATTAGGGCCAAAAAGGCACTGTAACAGACGATGCAAAGGGCGGTCTTTGCAAAGAAAAAGTGCCCGAACCGGAACCAGGAAATCAGCAGTAGAGGAATATTCAGCAGAAAATAAAGAATGCCCGCCAAGTCGCCGATCTGCTGGATGGCAGGGAAGAAATGCAGCAGCAGCATTCGCAGCAGCTGCGCGATTCCCAGGAATCCCCCGCTGTACATATCATGCGGCAGAATGATCCAGTTCATGGAGGCGGAAAACAGCAGGGAACCCAGGATGATTTGAGCGGCTTCCTGCACCGGATGTCCCTTGTACAGCTCCAGTGCCGTGGGGCTGTCATGCGTTTGCTCCATTTCTCATCTCTCCTTTTCGCTCTGTGGAGAAGCCCTGGCACAATCTGTGCCAGGGCTTCTCCACAACTTGATCTTACTCAGTCGCCAGGCCGTGTTCCACCAGGAACTGGTGGGCCACCTCCTGGGCGCTCATGCCGTCCACGTCCACTTGGGCGTTCATGGCAGCCATGGTCGCCTCGTCGATGGCACCGTCCAGTCTGGACAGTATCTCGGCCAGTTCGGGGTCGGACTCCAGGAGCTCGGCATCCACAAAGTTCACAGCGTAGTAAGGCGGGAAGAAGCTCAGATCGTCCTCCAGCATGGTGAGGCCCAGCTTGGACAGCAGAGCATCGGTGGCAAAGGCGTCCACCACGTCCACCTCGTCGTTCTCAATGGCGGTATAGCGCAGGCTGGCGTCCAGGCCCTTCACGTCCTGGAAAGCGGTGCCGTACTTGCTCTCCAGCAGGGGCAGGCAGTCCTCGCGGTCCATAAACTCCACCGTGCAGCCGAGACGCAGCTCCGGGGACTTCTCAATCAGGTCAGACAGAGAGGTCAGGCCATATTTCTCCGCAGTCTCGGGCTTGACGCTCATCACATAGGTGTTGTTATAGCCCAGGGGGTTGGAGGTCTGGATCCCGTGCTCCTCCAGCATCAGATCGTGGACGGTCTGCCACACCCGGTCCTTATCGGTGTCCATAGGCTGGGCCAGCAGGTTCAGCAGCGCCGTTCCAGTATACTCCACAAACATATCGATGCTGCCCTGCTCCAGGGCGTCAAAGCACATGGCCGCGCCGGACAGGCCGAAACGCTGTTCCACCTCATAATCGGTATTTGCCTCGATCAGCTCCGTGTAGATCTCACCCAGAATGTTGACCTCGGTGAAGTTGGAGGTGCCCACTACGATGGTCTTCTGATCGCCGCTGCCAGCTTCAGACCCGCTGCCGCCCGCATCAGAGGGGGTCCCGCCGCAGGCGGCCAGAGAGAGGGCCATGGCGGCGGCCATCGCCATACAGGTGAATCGTTTCAAGTGTTTCATACAAATAGACTCCTTTTCAGAATGGGGTGTTGATATGGTTGAGATATCGAATCTGCCTCACAGAGGACTCATGCGATGATAGAGGCGTAGGATGCCACAGAAACCACCAGCAGGGCTCCGCACAGCGCGGCGGCCATCGCCTTCCGGCGGGACCGGACCGACAGGCTCAGGTTTTTGATCTGGTCCTGAGGCAGCAGTCCCTCGCTGGTGAAGGCCCGCTCCACGCGGCCCAGGAGGAAATCCAGAGTCAGTGCCATCAGCGCGGCGGCCACGGCTCCCATGATCGTCATGGGGTAATTCAGGGAGTTCATGCCCAGCTGGATGAAGGAGCCCAGGCCGTTGGCACCGGCGAAGGCGGCGATGGTCATGGTGCCCACAGAGCTCACCGCGGCGATGCGGATGCCGGACATGATGTACGGCATGGCCATGGGCAGCTCCACCCGGCGCAGCTGCTGCATCCGGGTCAGGCCGATGCCCCGGGCCACTTCCATGGAAACGGGGGAAATGCCGGAGATGCCGGTATATGTATTTTTCAAAATGGGAAGGAACGCATAGACGAATACCATGAAAATGGCCAGCGTCTCACCCACGCCCAGAAAGGGAATGCCCATGGCGAGCAGCGCCATACAGGGGATGGACTGCATCACGTTGGCGATTCCGATCACCACATTGGATACCGCTTTGTTCCGGGTGATGAAGATGCCGAGGGGAACGGCGATGATCAGGGCCAGCACCACGGAGAAGCTGGTCATGGCCAGGTGCCGGAGAAACTCCTCCAGCAGACTGTCCCACTCCTCCACATAAATGGAGAAATAATCCATCAAAGTGTAGCGGGACATATCACTCCGCTCCTTTCTCCGGCGGTATGTTCCGGAACGAACTGCTTGCTCATGGTGGCCAGAATGATGCTCTTCGTCAAATAGCCGAGCAGCTTCCGGTCATGCTGGATCACGGGAATAATGCCGGACACATCGTAATCAATGGTGGCGATGATCTCTTTCAGGGAAGTTTCCCCCTCCACGGCGATGTAATCATCGGATATGTAGTATTCTATGGGGTCGGCCTCCCGCTTTCCGATCAGCTCCTCCAGCCAGACGACACCCAGGAGCGTCTGCCCCTTATCCAGCACCAGCAGGCTGTCCACGCTGTTGTGCCGCATGATCTGCAGGGCCTGGATGACGGTGCGCCCCTTTGAAATAGTGAAGGGACGGCGGCGCATGATGTCCGCTGCGCGGATATATTCCGGGTTGGCCCACAGCCGGTTGGCGCCGATGAACTCTGTGACGTACTGGTTCGCAGGGTGCTTCAGAATGTTTTCCGGGGTGTCACACTGGGCGACTTTTCCATCCTGAATGATGCAGATGCGGTCGGCCAGCTTGATGGCTTCGTCCATGTCGTGCGTGACGAAGACCACCGTTTTCTGCGCCTTGGTCTGCAGATCATGGATTTCGTTCTGCAGCTCCGCCCGGGTCATGGGATCCAGGGCGGAGAAAGGTTCATCCATCAGGACGATGGGCGGATTGGCGGCAAAAGCCCGGGCGATGCCCACCCGCTGCTGCTGACCGCCGGAGAGCTGGGACGGGTACTGGCCCCGGTAGATTTCCGGGTCCAGATTGACCATCTTCAGCATCTTATCGACCCGGTCCCGGATGGCCTCTTTGGAAAAACGGGCGATCTGCATGGTGAGGGCGATGTTTTCTTCCACCGTCAGGTGGGGGAACAGGCCGCCCGACTGTACCACATATCCAACCTTTTTGGGAAGATCCTGGACCTTGATCTGTTCTACGGGAATGCCGTCGATGGAAAGCGAGCCTCCCCGCAGGGGAAGCAGCTTGTTGATGCTCTTCAGCAGGGTGGTCTTGCCGCATCCGCTGGAACCGATCAAAACGAAAAATTCGCGGTCATGGATTGTCAGCGAAACACCGTCCAACACAGGCTTATCTTTGTAGGCGATGCGAACGTCTTCAAATTCGATCATGTCTCCTCCATCTTCACATCGTAATTGAATCGAGCGCTGGTTTGCCCATATTATGGGCTGTGATTTATTAAAATGGGATTAAGTTCTGCTCAGCGGGCATTAAGATTCCATTTCATTGCGTGTGAGGTGGGGGCGGAGCTTCTGAATGGGCTCCAGAAAGGAAATGCGAAAGCTGGGATATACGCCGCCTACACGCCTCTTAATCCAATCTTAATGCTGTGGGCGAAATACTTATATAATTATGGTATCCTGCATGATAGGATAAGGCTGTTGAATTCCGATCCAGAATCATGGGAGATGAAGATATATGGAAAAAACAGAGAACAGCACTCCCTATTCCCCCCGGTACGGAGAGGCGGAGACCGGAGGCACCGGAAGACTGAAGATCTTTTTCGGGTACGCGGCAGGCGTGGGCAAGACCTACGCTATGCTGGAGGCAGCCCATCAGGCGCAGAAAGAAGGCGTCGACGTGGTGGTCGGCTATGTGGAGCCCCACGCCAGGCCGGATACACTGGCGCTGCTGGAAGGGCTGGAGGTCCTCTCATGCAGGGAGGTGGACTACCGGGGGATCCGGCTGCGGGAGTTTGACCTGGACGGAGCCCTGGCGCGCAGACCACAGTTGATCCTGGTGGATGAACTGGCTCACAGCAACGCCCCGGGCTGCCGCCACACCAAGCGGTATCAGGATGTGGAGGAGCTGCTGCAGGCGGGGATCAATGTCTATACCACAGTAAACGTGCAGCACCTGGAATCTCTGAACGATCTTGTCACCTCCATCACAGGGATCGTGGTGAACGAACGGATCCCGGATCACGTGTTTGACCGCGCCAACCAGGTGGAACTGGTGGACATTGCGCCCGCTGACCTGGAAAAGCGGCTGGAGGAGGGGAAGATTTACCGGCAGCGCCAGGCGAAGCAGGCGCTGGAGAATTTTTTTACCGCCGAGAATCTGACGGCCCTGCGGGAGATCGCCATGCGCCGGACAGCGGACCAGCTCAACCGCACGGCGGTCCAGGAGAAAAAGGGGAAGGCCGCGCGGGCGGGAGACCATATTCTGATCTGCCTGTCCTCAGCCCCCTCCAACGCCAAGGTGATCCGCACGGCCGCCCGGATGGCCGAGGCGTTCCACAGCGGCTTCACGGCGCTCTTTGTCCAGACACCGGAGACCAAGGAGCTGTCCGGAGAGAATATCAAACGCCTGCGGAGCAACCTGCGCCTGGCGGAACAGCTGGGCGCACAGATCGCCACCGTCTATGGCGCGGACCCGGCGGAACAGATCGCGGAGTACGCCCGGGTCAGCGGTATCACGAAAATCGTCATGGGGCGCGTGAATCACCGGCAGCACCCCTGGATCGGGCAGAAAAGTCTGGCCGACCGGTTGATCGAGCGGACGGACCTGGATGTGTATATCATTCCGGACCGCCAGCCGCTCTATAAAAAGCCCCTTGGAAAGCTCCGGAAGTCCAGAGTCCGCTTTTCCTGGAGAGACGCCGTGGTCACGCTGCTGTGCCTGGCGATCTCCACAGCGGTGGGGTTTGCCTTTGATTGGGCGGGCTTCAGCGAATCCAACATCATCACGATCTACATTCTGGGCGTATTGGTGACAGCAGTCAGCACCAGCGGGCATCTGTATGGAGCAGCCAACTCCCTGCTGAGCGTGCTGGCGTTCAACTTCTTTTTTACCGAGCCGCGCTTCACCCTCCAGGCTGACGGGCCCAGCTATCCCGTCACGTTCCTGATTATGCTCTCATCCAGCATCATCGCCAGCTCTCTGGCCAGCCGCGTGAAGGAGCAGGCCCGCATGGCGGCGGAAAAGAGCTACTATACGGAGCTGCTGCTGGGAAGCAGCCAAAAGCTGCAGACCATCCGGACGGAGTGGGACTGTCTGCGCCTGACGGCGGAGCAGCTCAGCCGCATGTTTGACCGGCCGGTCATTTATGCCCTGAACGACGCCGACAAGGAGCTGGACTTCCGGATCGAGCCGGCGGACGAACACACGCTTCTGGAAAAGCTGAGCACGGAAGAGATCGGCGTCGCCAAATGGGTGCAGAAAAACAACAAGCACGCCGGCGCCACCACGAATACGCTTCCGGACTCAAAATGGCTGTTTCTTTCCGTGCGGGGCACCCGCGGCGTGATGGGGATCGTAGGAGTTCCCATTGCTGGTTATGTGGTCCCGGACGCTTTTGAAAAAAACCTGATGGTGGCACTCCTGGGAGAGTGCGGCCTCAGCCAGGAGCGTATTCGTCTGGAGGAGGAGCGGAACCAGATCGCGCTCCAGACCCAGCGGGAGAGCCTCCAGGCCAATCTGCTCCGGGCGGTCTCACACGATCTGCGCACACCGCTCACCAATATCAACGGCAGTGTGGGCATCCTGATGGGGAAGGATCAGACGCTCAAGCCGGAAGTGCGCGAGCAGCTGTATACCGCGATTGACGATGACACGAACTGGCTCATCAACATGACGGAAAATCTGCTGGCAGCCACACAGCTGGAAACTGACAGGACCAAGCTGAAAACCGCTCCCGAACTGCTGGAGGATCTGTTTCAAAGTGCTGTCCGGCAGTTGGACCGGCGGGCAAGGGACCACCACATCTCAGTTGATCTGGAGGACCAGACGCTCATGGCGTCCATGAACGCGGGGATGATTCAGAGGGTCATCATCAACATGATGAACAATGCGATCCAATATACGCCCAAGGACTCCCATATCATTCTGAGCGGGACCCGCAGGAAGGACTGGGTGGAGATCAGCGTCTCTGATGATGGCCCCGGGATCCCGGATGAGGCGAAAAAGCACCTGTTCGATCTGTTTTATACCGCGGAGCAGGGAAAGCCTGACAGCAAGCGGGGACTGGGGCTGGGACTGCATCTCTGCCAGTCTATCGTCAATGCCCACGGGGGGACGATCACCGTCTCCGATCACGCACCATCGGGGACAACCTTCCGGTTCACCCTGCCCGCAGTTCGGACAGACGGCGTGAAATGAGCGTCCAGGACGGCGGTTTTTCATTAATGTTTTGTTAATACCGCCAGAAATTTCTTAATCCCCTTTTATAACGCGCTGCGCTATTCTAGAAAACGCGAACGGGAGAATAGGGGGCATCTGTGCCTGCTACCCGGAGCGAAAGGAGAATCTTATGAAGGAGTATCTGCTGATTCAAGTGGCCGCCGCTGCTGCCATTGGGATCGCCGCGTGGCGGACTCTTCCGGAGACGATGATGTGTGCAGCCTGCGGGCAGCTCCAAAGAAGAAAGGAGTTTTCAAGATGATGGATGTATTGATGGTAGGCACCCTGGCGGTCAGCTTCGGCCTGGTATGGCTGCTGATCCGCTGGTGTCAGAAACAGCTGGATGACCCGGAGTCGTAAGCGCAGAAAGGAGATCATAACCATGATTGCACTTGGAATTATCGTTCTGCTGCTGGGCGCTTATCTCGTTTACGCGCTGGTGCATCCGGAGCGTTTCTGAGATGCCTGATACCGCAGAAAATAGGAGGAATACGATATGTTGCAGCTGGCGCTGACAATCATCATCTTTCTGATCATTGTCATTCCGGTTGGACGGTATATGTATCATATCGCCACATGGAACCACACACTGGCCGACCCGGTCTTTGACCGTCTGGACGGCGTCATTTACAAAATCGGCGGCGTGAATCCCCATCAGGGTATGAACTGGAGACAGTACGCTCTGGCTCTGGTGGGAACCAACGCGGTCATGGTGGCCATCGGCTACCTGATCCTGCGCATTCAGAGCGTCGGGATCTTCAACCCCAACAGCATCGGCAACATGGAGCCGACCCTGGCGTTCAACACCATCATCAGCTTCATGACCAACACGAACCTGCAGCATTACTCCGGCGAGTCCGGACTGAGCTACTTAAGCCAGATGCTGGTCATCATCTTCATGATGTTCGTCTCTGCCGCCAGCGGCTACGCTGCCTGCATCGCGTTCATCCGCGGGCTGACCGGCAAGACCAAGGACGACGTGGGCAACTTCTTCGCCGACCTGACCCGCATCACCACCCGCCTGCTGCTGCCGTTCTCCATCGTGGGCGGCCTGCTGCTGGTGTGGCAGGGCGTGCCCCAGAACTTCGACGCCAACATCGTGGTGAATACACTGGAGGGCACCTTCCAGACCATCGCCATGGGTCCCATCGCCGCACTTGAGATCATCAAGCACCTGGGCACCAACGGCGGCGGCTTCCTGGGCGCAAACTCCACCACCCCGCTGGAGAACCCCACGATCATCTCTGACATGATCGAGCTGTACTCCATGATGCTCTTCCCCGGCGCCTGCGTCATCACCTTCGGCAAGATGGTGCGCGGCCGCAAGAAGAAGGATGCCGCCGGCGACAAGGCGCTGGCCGGCAGCGAATCCGCCGGCCAGCTGTCTGCGGGCGGAGCTGAGCAGGGCCCCCGCCTGAAGGACCACAGCCTGACGGCGTCCATCTACGGCTGGGAGGGCCGCACGATCTTCCTGGCCATGGGTATCATCTTCCTGGTCGGCCTGGGCGTGTGCTACTGGTCGGAGCTCCAGGGCAACCCGGCTCTGGCAAAGATCGGCCTGGATCAGTCCATGGGCAGCATGGAGGGCAAGGAGGTCCGGTTCGGCATCGCCCAGTCGGCCATGTTCACCACCACCACGACCTCTTTCACCACCGGCACCGTCAACAACATGCACGATACCCTGACGCCTCTGGGCGGCATGATCCCCTTGCTGCACATGATGCTGAACGTGGTCTTCGGCGGCAAGGGCGTCGGCCTGATGAACATGATTATGTACGCCATCCTGGCAGTGTTCATCTGCGGCCTGATGATTGGCCGTACGCCCGAATACCTGGGCAAGAAGATCGAGGGCCGGGAGATGAAGCTCACCGCGCTGTGCATCATCATCCATCCCTTCCTGATCCTGTTCTTCTCCGCGCTGGCGGTCTCCACCTCCGGCGGCCTGGAGGGAATCACCAACCCGGGTTTCCACGGCCTGAGCCAGGTGCTGTATGAGTACGCCTCTTCCGCGGCCAACAACGGCTCCGGCTTTGAGGGTCTGGCAGACAACAGCTACTTCTGGAACATCACCGCAGGCCTGGCCATGTTCTTCGGCCGGTACCTGTCCATCGTGATCCAGCTGGCCATCGCCGGTTCCCTGATGCGCAAGCGGTTTGTCAACGAGACCGTGGGCACCCTGCGCACGGACACCCTGTCCTTCGCTGTGATCTTGGTGTTCGTAGTCTACATCTTCGCAGCGCTGACCTTCTTCCCCGCGCTGGCGCTTGGCCCCATCGCAGAGCATCTGACCCTGTGGGCCTAAGGAGGGCGTTTTCATATGAGTAAGAAACAAAATAAGAAATTTATCACCCCGGAGATCCTCCGGGGGGCGGTGAAGGGCGCGTTCGTCAAGCTCAATCCCCGCTATATGATGCGTAACCCCGTGATGTTTGTGGTGGAGATCGGCTGCTTCATCACCCTGCTGCTCTCCTTCTTCCCCGGCCTGTTCGGGGACGTGGACGCAGGCTCCCTGCGGATCTACGACATCATCGTATGCGTGATCCTGTTCATCACGGTGCTGTTCGCCAACTTCGCCGAGGCTGTGGCGGAAGGCCGGGGCAAGGCCCAGGCCGCCAGCCTGAAAAAGACACAGAAGGACACGGAAGCCCACCTGCTCCATGAGGACGGCAGCGAGACCATCGTCCGTTCCAGTGAGCTGAAAAAGGGCGACATCGTTCTGGTGGTGGCTGGCGAGGTCATCCCCGGCGACGGCGAGGTCATTGAGGGCATCGCCTCCGTGGATGAGTCCGCCATCACCGGCGAGTCCGCCCCCGTGGTCCGCGAGAGCGGCGGCGACTTCTGCTCCGTCACCGGCGGCACCACGCTGGTGTCTGACTGGCTGAAGATCCGCATCACCTCCGAGCCGGGCAACAGCTTCCTGGACCGGATGATCGCCCTGGTGGAGGGCGCCAGCCGCAAAAAGACCCCCAATGAGATCGCACTGAACACCCTGCTGGTGTCCCTGACCATCATCTTCCTGATCGTGGTGGTGACCATGTATCCCTTCGCCGTATACAGCGGCGTACAGATCCCCGTCTCCACCCTGATCGCCCTGCTGGTCTGCTTGATCCCCACCACCATCGGCGGCCTGCTGTCCGCCATCGGCATCGCGGGCATGGACCGTGTCACCCGCTTCAACGTCATTGCCATGAGCGGCAAGGCAGTGGAGGCCTGCGGCGACGTGGATACCATGATCCTGGATAAGACCGGCACCATCACCTTCGGCAACCGCTTGGCCGCCGACTTCTTCCCGGTGGAGGGCGCCAGCCGCAGCGATCTGATCCGCTGCGCGGCCCTCACCAGTCTCCACGATGACACCCCGGAGGGCAAGTCCACTCTGGAGCTGGCCCGCCGCCTCGGCGATAACAGCGTGGAGCCCGCGGGTTCCAGCTTCCTGGAGTTCACGGCCCAGACCCGCATGAGCGGCGTGGACCTGCCTGACGGCACCAAGGTGCGCAAGGGCGCCAGCGACGCCATTGAGCAGTATGTGAAGGAAAACGGCGGCAAGGTCCCCGCGGATCTCCGCACCCATGTGGAGGAGGTCTCCTCCCTGGGCGGCACGCCTCTGGTGGTGTGCGAGAACAACAAGGTCCTGGGCGTCATCTACCTGAAGGATACGGTGAAGCCCGGCATGGTGGAGCGGTTCGAGCGCCTGCGGGCCATCGGCATCAAGACCATCATGTGCACCGGCGACAACCCCCTGACCGCGGCCACCATCGCCAAGGAAGCCGGCGTGGACGGCTTTGTGGCAGAGTGCAAGCCTGAGGACAAGATCGCCCTGATCAAGAAGGAGCAGGCCGAGGGCAAGATCGTCGCCATGACCGGCGACGGAACCAACGACGCCCCCGCCCTGGCACAGGCCAACGTGGGCCTGGCCATGAACTCCGGCACCACTGCCGCCAAGGAAGCGGCCAACATGGTGGACCTGGATTCCGACCCCACCAAGATCCTGGAAGTGGTGGAGATCGGCAAGCAACTGCTGATCACCCGCGGCTCCCTGACCACCTTCTCCATCGCGAACGACGTGGCCAAGTACTTCGCCATCATCCCGGCCATGTTCAAGCTGGCTGTTCCTGAGCTGAACGTGCTGAACATCATGGGGCTGGCGACCTCTTACAGCGCCATCCTGTCCGCGCTGATCTTCAACGCCATTATCATCCCCTGCCTGATCCCCCTGGCCATGAAGGGCGTCAAGTACCGCCCCATGTCCTCCGGGAAGATGCTGGGCCGGAACATGATGATCTACGGCCTGGGCGGCATCATCGCCCCCTTCGTGGGCATCAAGATCATTGACCTGATCATCGCCCCGGTGCTGGCTGCCCTCGGCTTTGGTATGTAAGGAGGAACCTGAATGATGAACGAGAAGAAACATGGCATTGGCCACAATATCCGGCAGGCCGTTCTGGTCACCGTGGTATTGCTGGTGCTGTGCGGCCTGGTATTTCCGGTGCTGCTCAGCGGCCTCTCTGCTGTGATTTTCCCCAGCCAGGCCAAGGGCTCTCTGGTGACGGCAGACGGCATCGCCGTGGGCGCCAAGAACGTGGGTCAGGACTTCACCGAGGATTACTTTATGTGGTGCCGTCCCTCCGCGTACAATTACAATACTTACTATGAAGAGGACACCGACGGCGACGGCCAGGTGGAGCAGTACTACAACGACGGTTCTGAATTCGCCGGCCTGAGCTCCGGCTCCAACAACTACGCCCCCTCCAACCCCGCCCTGACGGAGCGGGTGGAAGCGGACATCGAGGAATTCCTGGAGAAGAATCCCGGTGTCAGCCGGGAGGATATCCCCACTGACCTGATGACTGCCTCCGGCTCCGGCTTGGATCCCCACATCTCTCCCGCCTCTGCGGAGGTGCAGATTCCCCGCATTGTGGAGGCCTCCGGCCTCAGTGAGGATGAGGTGCGCCAGATCATCGCCGACAACACCAAGGGCAAGACCCTGGGCGTGTTCGGAGAGGAGACCGTCAACGTGCTGGGCGTGAATCTGGACATCGCCCTGGCCATGGGCCTGGTGGGCGAGATCTCCAAGTAATCACGGGCCCCGGATGCCTTCTTGGGCAGAGGACACTGGTATGCAGTTTCATTTTGAGAAAACGCTGGAAAAGCGGTATGAGCCGCAGGTCACTGTTACGAACGAGACCCCGGCGTGGCTGATGATTTGCCTGGCGGAGTCCATAAAGGACTGGATCGGCCAGAGTCCCAGAATCTTTTGCAAAAGTGAGGAGCCGTACCTGCAGTTCGGCTATGAGGTGCTGACGTTCCCGGTTGCGGAGTTTGCACAGATTTTCGGCCCGCTGATCTATGCGATCAATCAGGCATGGCCTGTGCAGGTATTTGGAATGGGAAGCCAGGATGAGCTGGTCGAGCTGTCCTTCACAAAGGAGGGGACAGCCCCCACTATCCAGCAGAAGAACGTCTCCGGGATTCCATGTGCGGAATTGAGAGACCTGTACTTCTGCGTGAAGTTCCCGGATCCTCTGGCGGCGGACTGTATGTTCCGTTTGCTGGACGCGGTGGAGAAAAAGTCTGCTGCCGTGGCCCTGGAGTGGGAGTACGCCGATTTTCTGGAACAGCAGCGGCTGGCAAGAATTGACCGGACACTCTCCTATTGCTATGTCTCACTTGAAGAAGAGGAGAGCGCGGACCCGGTCGGATGGCTTTCCGGACTGACGCTTCAGCAGAAATGCGAACTGTGGCGGATGTTTTTGGGAAAGCGGCTATTTCTGCCGGAATTCGAATGGCTCAGAGATGCAATGCTCCAGGGAGCTGTTCCAAACTGGATCGAGTGGCATTTAGCGCTCTATCGTGTTCTGGAGGAAGAGAACATTCGCTTTTTCTGTAAGGACGGACAATTTGAGCTGCTGGACAAGGAAGGACACCGCATCTATTTCGGTGTAGACCATTCCGAGGCGGCAGAGCAGGTGCTGATGAAAGTCCTGTTCCCGCTCAACCAATGACCGAGAGATTCTGAAATAAGGCTGAAAGGCGGACCGGTACATCCGGTTCGCCTTTCAGCCTCTTATGATTCCTTAATACGGGAAACGCTTTCTTTTTCCCGATTTAAGCTGAAAAGCAGTATGATAAGGTCAAAGGAAGGGATGATTATGATGACCTGGAAAACGAGGCTCCTGCATTTTGAGCGCATGTGTGATGGGCTCGTGGAGCATTTCCTGCTTCAACACAAGATCCTTGGATTTCTATTGATTTTTATCGGGATGCCTCTGGTGACGCTGTCGGCGGTATGTATTTGCTCCACCGTTCTTGTACTGCCGCTGGCCTTGGCGTTTGGGTACCTGTGAAGAGGGCCTTAATACAATTTTAATACGAGCCCTTAAAAATTAATGCCCCTTTAAGACGAAAAGTGGATAATGTGATTAAGACTCCATAAAGACATATTAAGGGGTGGGGCTTACGCAGCGGCCTTTTCATAAAAGCTGGTCGTCTCCGTTTCGGATCATCATATTCGGATTTCTCTTGGTGATTCTGCTGGGGAGCTTCCTGCTGATGCTTCCGGTTGCCACAAAAGAAGGTGTTGTCACGCCGTTTTCGGATGCTCTGTTTACTGCCACGTCGGCGGTATGCGTGACAGGCCTGGTTGTTCACGACACTGCTACTTACTGGTCGAATTTCGGACAGTTCATCATCGTATTGCTTATCCAGATCGGGGGCCTTGGGGTGGTAACCGTGGCCGGTGCTTTCGGTATCCTCTCCGGGCGCCGGATCGGCCTGATGCAGCGCAGCACGATGCAGGAGGCCATCGCTGCGCCGAATGTGGGCGGGGTCGTGCGCCTGACAGGTTTTATCCTGAAAACTGCCTTGGTGGTAGAGCTGTTGGGGGCTGCCGCGCTGTTCCCCGTTTTCTGGCAGGAATTCGGCTTGATAAAGGGACTTTGGTATGCCCTGTTTCACTCTATTTCCGCCTTTTGCAATGCGGGATTCGACTTGATGGGGATCAAGGAGCCCTTTTCGTCTCTTGTGGATTACGCGGACAACCCGGTGGTCTCCGTTGCGATCCCGCTGCTAATTATCATCGGCGGCATTGGATTCTTGACTTGGGATGACATCCGTACGAACCGCCTGCACATAACCAGATACCGGATGCAGAGCAAGGTGATTCTGGTGGTCACCGGCAGTCTGATTCTGCTTCCCGGCATCTATTTCTTCCTGTTCGAGTTTGCGCGGGAGCCTGTGGGGAAGCGACTCCTCTTATCCTTTTTCCAGGCGGTCACGCCCCGAACTGCGGGTTTTAATACGGCGGATTTGACCGCTATGAGCGAAAGCGGGCAGACGATTATCACCATGCTGATGCTCATAGGTGGTTCGCCAGGCTCCACTGCGGGCGGCATGAAAACGACAACGCTGGCGGTTCTTCTGGCGAACGCGCTGGCGGTTTTTCGGCGCAATGAGTATCCGCATTTCTTTAACCGCCGGATCTCCAAAGAGACCATCTCCCAAGCGGCGACAATTTTTGCGATGTATCTGGGGCTGTTTCTGGCCGGAGGACTGGTAATCAGCCGAATGGAGGGGCAGCCTATTCTGGACAGCCTGTTTGAAACGGCTTCGGCCATCGGAACTGTGGGCCTGTCCTTGGGACTGACGCCGCAGCTGCATACGGTCTCACGCCTGATTTTGATCGGCCTGATGTTCTTTGGACGGGTAGGGGGGCTGACGCTGATATTCGCTGCCCTTTCCAGCACCCAGAATTCCAGCGCCCGACTGCCGCAGGAGCGGATTACGGTAGGGTGAATCTGTAAATAAAGAGGATGAAATACATGAAGACAATTTTGCTGATCGGTTTAGGCCGCTTCGGCCGCCATGTGGCCATGAAGCTCCACGAATTGAACCATCAGGTGATGGCGGTGGATCAGGACGAGGAAAAAGTCAACCGGATTTTGCCCTATGTGACCAGCGCCCAGATCGGAGACAGCACAAACGAGGAATTTTTGGCCTCTTTGGGGGTGCGAAACTTTGATGTATGTATCGTCGCTATCGGCGATAATTTCCAGAGTTCTCTGGAGACGGCTTCCCTGCTGAAGGAGGCGGGGGCGAAAAAGGTGGTGGCCCGGGCCGCACGGGACATTCAGGCCAAATTCCTGCTGCGAAACGGGGCGGACGAGGTCGTCTACCCAGAGCGGCAGATCGCGGTCTGGACCGCCATCCGATACAGCTCGGATAATATTTCGGACTATATCGCGCTGGGGGACGATCATGCCATCTTTGAGATTCAGGTTCCGGATAACTGGGTCGGCAAGACCATCGGCCAGCTGGATGTCAGGAAACGGCATCATGTGAGCATACTGGCCATCAAGCAGAACGGACACTTCGCCATGACGGTCATTACGCCGGAGACCTGTCTCCCGGCCAACAGCACCATGCTGGTTTTGGGAACAAACCAGAACGTTCAAAAATGCTTCCACATCTAGCGGCTGCGGCTCCAGGCATGGAAAGGACAGGTTGGGATGGAGTATATGATTTTGCTTGGCGGCCTTCTCGTGTTTGCGCTGGTCGGTTTCTGGATGATGGGAAGGGTTGACAGGTTTCTGAATGCGGCGCGGGCAGAGCAGGAGGGGCGGCAGCATGCCGAGTGCTTGAAGATCGCGGCATCGGACCCCTGTGTGATGCAGCCTGTTTTTAAAACTGTGTCGGCGCTTAAGGAGCAGCACCCGGACTTGTGGTGTGAGCTGTCCTTCGGAAGAGAAGCGGAGGTTTTGGGATGTCTCAGCACAGGCAATGTGGACGTTGCGATTCTCCCCGGTGAGACAGGGGGCGGAGCGGCGTTTGAAAGCAGAGACTTTCTGTTTTCGCCGGTTTCTTTCCGGGCGGTGGAGGATTGCACGACCTTGTCATCTATCGACACAAGCGTGCGGCGGCAAAGGATATTGCTGAAACAGAATACATCTGCTTCCCTGGCTGCGGAATTTGTTCAGAGAATTTGTGAACAGAAACCGTAGAAACGTGCTATAATAGAGCCGTTTGAAGGGAGGCGGTAATATGGAGACTTCTGCGCAGGTCGGACGGGGAGAGCGGAGGCGGAAAGGATCCCTTACGATTTTTGCCGGTTATTTCTCCGGCACGGGAAAGACCTACCGGATGCTGGAGGCTGCCGGCCGCGCCGTGCGGGCTGGAGAGGATGTTGCCGTCGGCCTGCTCTCCTGCAGCCAATGGCCGCAGACGCAGATCTTGGCGGATGGCTTTGAGACGCTGCCGCTCAAAGCGTTTTCGGAGGCGGGGAAGACCGTTTATGAGCTTGACGTGGATGCCTGTCTGAAGCGCGGCCCAAGGCTTCTCTTGATCGACGAGCTCTCTCATGAAAACGCGGGCGGCTCCCGCCACAGAAAACGCTGCCAGGATATTGAAGAACTGCTGCAGGCAGGGATTGATATCTATACGACGCTGGATGTACAGCACATTGAGAGTATTCAGGACACCGTTTCCGAAATTTTGGGCGCTCCGGCCGAGGAGCGGATTCCGGACAGGGTGTTCGATCAGGCCGCGCGCGTGGAATTCGTGGACTGTGAACCGGAAGACCTGCGGGAACGCCTGATCCGGCAGGACCGGACGGATCTGCTGTCTGAATATTCACAGCCCAAATTGAGCGCGCTTCGGGAGCTTGCCCTTCGCCGCTGCGCGGACCGGACGGCTCTGGATACACAAAAGAGCCGGGGCGGAGAGAGGTACCGGACCCGGGAGCATGTCCTGGTCTGCCTTTCCGCAGCACCTTCCAATGAACGTGTCATCCGAACGGCTGCCCGGATGGCCGACGCGTTCCGCTGCGGCTTTACGGCGCTGTTTGTTGAGACAAAAAATTTTCAGTCCATACCGCAGCCGGATCGGAACCGTCTGAGGGCCAATCTGCGTTTGGCTCAACAACTGGGTGCATCCGTCGAGACGGTATATGGCGATGACGTGGCCTACCAGATCGCCGAATTTTCCAGGCTGTCCGGCGTGACCAAGATTGTGCTGGGCCGTGGAGAGACTTCCAACCGCATCCTGTTTTGGAAGCCCTCGCTGACGGAACGGCTGGTTGAGCTCACACCGGAACTGGACATCCACATCATTCCTGACACTGGAACAGCAAGGCGGTTTGCCTCCCATTACAAAAAAGAGCTGTATGCACCCGCGGTCCCCCTCCTGGATTTGCTGAAAAGCACTCTGCTCCTGGTGCTGTCTACGCTGGTGGGCCTTATCTTCTATTATCTGGGCTTGAGCGAGGCCAATATCATCACAGTCTATATCCTGGGGGTGATGCTGACCTCTATCTTCACAAAGAGCGCGGTTTGCAGCTTTCTGAACTCGGTTGTGGGCGTCTTGGCGTTTAACTTCTTTTTTACGGAGCCAAGATTTTCACTGCATATCTACGCCAGCGACTATATGGTCACATTTTTGGTCATGTTTCTGGCATCCCTTCTTACAGGCTCTCTGGCCGCCAAGCTGAAATCTCTGGCGAAGCACTCAGCCCAGCTGGCATGGCGGACCAAGCTTTTGTTTGAAACGAATCAGGAATTGCAGAAGGCCGGAACCCAGGACGAGATCCTTTCTGTCACCGCACGGCAGCTGCTGAAGATTTTTCAGCGCGATATTGTCACCTATCGGTCAGATCAGGGACAGCTGGACGCGCCGAAGATCTTTCCGGTTGATGATGCGTTTTCCGAAAGCAAATACTCCGCCGCATCGGAGCATCAGGCGGCCCAGTGGGTTCTGACCAACAACAAGCGGGCGGGCGCCGGGACGGAGACGTTTTCGGATGCGTGCTGCACATATCTGGCCGTCCGGACCGCAGAACAGGTATATGGGGTCATAGGCGTCGCGGCCTCTGGCGAGGAGATGGATTCCTTTGAAGGCGGACTGCTCCTCTCGATCCTGGGGGAGTGCGCCCTCGCTATGGAAAACCAGAAAAACCTGGAGGAGAAAGAGGCGGCTGCGGTCCTGGCCAAGAACGAGCAGCTGCGGGCCAATCTGCTCCGCTCGATTTCCCACGACCTGCGCACACCGCTCACCTCCATCTCCGGAAATGCCAGCAACCTTCTCTCCAACGGAGATATGTTTGACGCAAAGACCAAGCATCAGATGTATGTGGATATTTATGACGACGCCATGTGGCTCATCAATCTGGTGGAGAATCTATTATCCGTCAGCCGCCTGGAGGGAGGGCAGATGAATCTGCACCTGTCCACAGAGCTGATAGGTGAAGTGGTGGCTGAGGCGCTGCGGCACATCAACCGCAGAAGCGCGGAGCACCATCTGCATATCCAGAGCGGCGACGAGTACCTGCTGGCGCAGATGGACGCGCATTTGATCGTGCAGGTCATCATCAATATCGTGGACAATGCGATCAAGTACACGCCGCCTGGCTCTGACATTGAGATTAGCTGGGAGCGGCAGGGGCGGTTCGCCGCACTGTCGGTTGCTGACAACGGCCCGGGCATTCCTGACTCGGCAAAACCCCGCGTTTTTGACATGTTCTACAGCGCCTCGAACCGGATTGCCGACAGCCGTCGCAGCATGGGGCTGGGGCTGGCGCTGTGCAAGTCTATCATCACGGCCCATGGCGGGGAGATCACGGTGGCTGACCACGCGCCCCATGGGACAGTTTTTACGTTTACCATACCAATTGAGGAGGTTGAATTGCATGAATAAACCCTTGATTTTGGTCGTGGAGGACGATGCGCCTGTCCGCAGTCTGATCACAACGACTCTGCGGGCGCACGATTACCGTTTTCTCTCTGCGGCCAACGGGGAATCCGCTATTCTGGAAGCCAGTTCGCACAATCCGGACATCATGCTGTTGGATTTGGGACTGCCGGATCTGGATGGCGTAGAGGTGATTCACCGTGTCCGCACCTGGTCGAATCTGCCGATTATTGTGATTAGCGCCCGCAGCGAGGACACGGATAAGATTGAGGCGCTGGATGCCGGGGCAGATGACTATCTGACCAAGCCGTTCTCCGTGGAGGAACTGTTGGCCCGTCTGCGGGTAACCCAGCGCAGGCTGGCTACCCTGCAGGCCGGAGTGGTGAACGAAGGCGCTGTATTCACCAACGGCAGGCTGAAGGTGGATTATGCTGCGGGGTGCGCGTTTCTGGGCGAAGAGGAACTGCATCTGACGCCCAGTGAGTACAAGCTGCTATGCCTGCTGTGCAAGAATGTGGGCAAAGTGTTGACGCACACCTTCATCGCCCAGCAGATCTGGGGCAGGAGTTGGGAAAACGATGTGGCATCTCTCCGGGTCTATATGGCCACCCTGCGCAAGAAGTTGGAACGGGATCCGGATTCTCCGCAATATATTCAGACGCACATTGGAGTAGGGTACCGGATGCTAAAGGTGGAGTAACAGCGGATGCATTCCAATTTCAGTGAAAAGATCGTTTTATTCTTCATGTGATGTGTGATGCATTTTGCGGCACTTGAAATACTGGATTCCATGGGCATAAATGAGTCGAGATTGAAAAAAATTGCCTGGACGACTGTTTGACACCTATTTGTAAATAACCCGGAGCTGTTGCGGTGCAACGGTTCCGGGTACTTCTCCTCAATGTGCCGAAATTTGTGCAACTCCACGGAACCCCTTGTGCTCCAATGAGTTTCTCTTTGACGGACTGAGAACTCCAACTTTGCAGACCATTGCCTCGAATGCAGCTGGGCGCACCAAGGACCGCCGAAAATTAAAAATTTTCGGCGGTCCTTGTCTGCGGCTATGAAAAACGGCCCACTGACAAATTGGAGCTGCGGGGGATGTCCCATCCGACAGTGTGACAAAGGCGAAAGAGACAGCCCCGGCGTTCATGAGGCAGAGGCGTCCCGGCAGCGGTCTTTACCGCAGGTACAGGGCATTCCGGCTGATGAGAAACGTAAGAGCGGTTGTTTCTGCTGCCTGTCTGGCCTATCCGGCGTGATGGGGAAATTGGGGTTCCAAGTTTTTAAGAGCCGACAAATCAACTGGGAGGCGTATGCGCAGAAACTGGAGGCTCTGTGAGAAGGAGGAAGCCTGTCCCGAAAGGGGCAGGCTTCCTTTGCTGTGAGATGGATACTATTGAGAGCGGTTAAAGAGGATAAAAATAAAGTTTATACGGGGCCCCATGGTACAACCAAGTAAAAAGGCGGCCAAAACACGATGAAGGGACTGTATGAACTGTTGTCATACTGCCGGCCCTATCAAAGGACCGCATACTTGCGTGGAGTGATTGGCACGGTATTCCCGCGGTGTCATACCAGAGAGAACATTGAGCTGCTTATGGAAGTAAATTGCGCTGTCCAACCCGCAGCTTGAAAAGAACCACACATGTGTCTATTCAGAAGGAAAAACCATTCAACGTTATGATGCCAATATGGAATAAATTTGCCCAGCTACAAATTGTTGAATATAACCTTGATTAGCTGCGCAGGGAAAAGCCGCAGTACCGCGCGGAGCGGTTTTTTCGCAATAGGCACCTAGCGATATTGTGTGTTCGATGATTATTGATCGTCTTCCTGCAGAAAAACAAGGAGAGCAGTCTGGGGGTTATCTGTTCTTAAAAATGCTTCCTGCCGTATCTGCAGTCAAGAGCGCATCTGCAATTTCTGCTTTCGGTGCGTTTTTGGGTACCGACTGAACAATCGTGCAGAAGGGAATCAGCTTGCCGTGGAGAATTCTGTGCAGCTCAGGAATAAGGGCATAGCATTTCCGGATGCTGTGAGTCACCGCTAGAATGCCGCGCTCAAAACCGACGCCGGATGGATGGGTGCTGACCTCAATGATGTTGTCCGTGGCAGATGTGCAGATCTTGCGTTCTCCTGCGAATGTTGCCGCATAGCCGTTCTCCGGCAGAGGGTGGCCAACCATATATCCGCGATGGCCGGAGGCCCCCCGACGCGGCTGTTGCTTCTCGAGTGCAGGCAAGCCCCGGTTTCAAACCATGTCACCATTGCGTCACCCATTCCTGCGACCTAAAATCTTGCGGGAGGAGGGCAGATCATGCAGGGATCTACCATAACAATATCAGGGCTTGCATCTAAAAACAGATAGGCGTCAAACACACCCCGGTCATCATACATCGCGCTGAGAGAAGAGCGGGGAGTCTGCTGAGCACACCTGAAATCTGGCATCTTCGGAAAGCCAGAGCAGGCAGAAAACGGAAAGTCTTTCTGCCTGTTCTGAATACTGGAGTTACTTCTTGTAGTAGGTGGGTCGGCCCTTCTCGTCGTGGTCCTTGTCGAAGGTGGGATAGGCGCCGCCGTTGAAGCCGTTGTAGCCCAGGGGATTGCGGAAGCCCAGGGGGTTCTTGCCCACAGGATGGGTCTCCAGCAGCTCCTTGATCAGCTCACTGTAGCCCTCCACAACGGCCTCCACCAGCAGCTTGTCGCCCTTCTCCTTGGTGGCCTTGGTGGGGTTGCCGATGACGCCGTAATCCAGGTCGTCCTTCTCCAGCAGCGCGAAGGTGCCCTCAGCGCCGTAGAACTGCCAGCGGTGAGAGGCCTCGCCGGGAGCCATCTTCCACTTGGGGTCCACCAGGGGCGTGCCGCCGCCGTCGATGGCCAGGTCCATGTGGACCAGGTCGCCGTACAGGGACAGCGCCATGGAGGTCTCCGCCTCGTCGGCGTGCCACATGAAGTCCTCCAGCACGTTCTTGTTGTCCCGCAGGAAGTCATACCAGGTGGAAGCCAGAACGAAGTAGCCCTCCGCTGAGCGACGGTTCTGCAGTCTGGCAGGGCCGTTGCCCGCGAGGCGGCGGACCTGCTGTCCATTCAGTATTATGTCCGGGACATCGAAGAAGAGATAGCCAAGCGCATGAAGCAGCCGGTCAAGGAGATCAGCGAGGTGGAAAAGGATGCTGAGAGCCGCTTCGATGTCTTCGGCAACATTCTGGCCCAGGTGTTGGCACTGAGTCCTCTCCATAAGGGGGTATTGGAGTGCCCGCCCGATTTGGCAGAGCGACTCCGAAGGCGTTCCTCTCTGGAGATGGTCACGACATCACTTTGCCAACAAGGGGCCGGACACAGACTGCGCGGTGCTGCTATAAACGATTGGTTATCCCAAAGCACAGCCCTGTCCACCAATTTGGGTGGACAGGGCTGTGCCGTGCATGAAATGGCAGGTTCAGAATTGAAAAGTCGCTGTGTCTCTTGATTGGCCTCCGCCGCGGCAATGAACTCCCGGAATACAAGGGGGCCTGCCTACGGTAGGAACAGGGGCAGGGGCCTATTGGCTCCACATCGGGCTGGATGTCCGGGTCCGGCAGTTCTGCTTCCGGTGCCGGGTGGGCTTTTCCATTCAGAACCCGATGTACGCATAAAAGGCCCGGGCCGGTTGTTGCCCGCCTCTGATGACAAATACTGCCCCGTGCCGCCAGGGGGCCCTGGTGCCCAAGGCCGGGGCCAGACATGGGCCAGACTTCTGGAGGGCGACATTCACCCCGCCACCGGCAGCCGACCCGGGGAGGCCGCCGCAATTCCCGCCCCCGGGCCGAATACTGTGCTGCGGATCAGACGGAGAACAACAGGTCGGAGTAGGTGGGGAAAGGCCAGCGGTCAGAGCTGGTGAGGGTCTCCAGCTGATCGGCAGCCCGCCGGGCGGTATCCATATCGGGGATCAACACATCATGGCTGTATCGCATAGCTTCCGCAGCGTCCGCGGGAATTGCAGACAGGTCCGTCTCCAGCTTGTCGGAGGCGGCCATCAGGGCATCCGTCAAGCTGCCGATCTGGCAGGCAGTGCTGACCTCATACTGGCAGCAGGCACCCAGGTCCTTTTTGGTACCGGCCCGGCTGCACAGGTCCCCGGCAAAGGCGGAGACGGCGGGTAGGATTTGGCGGCGGATCATGTCCGTCATGGTCCGTGCCTCGATACAGATGACCGTAGAGTAGTTCTCAATGTGGATCTCCGCCCGGGCCTCGATCTCCTCCTTGGTGTAGATGCCGTGCTTGACAAACAGATCCACGTTTTTGGGAGCGGTGTACATGGGCAGAGCGTCAGCGGTGGAGGTCAGGTTGGAAAGGCCGCGCTTTTTGGCCTCCTCCAGCCAGGCCTCGTCATAGCCGTTGCCGTTGAAGATGATCCGCTGATGCTCGGTGAATACCCGGCGGATCAGCTTCTCCAGGTCGGCCTGGAAGTCCCGGGATACCTCCAGCTCGTCCGCAAACTGTTCCAGTTCCTCGGCCATGATGGTGTTCAGGGTGATGTTTGGACCGGAGATGGACTGGGAGGAGCCCAGCATCCGGAACTCGAACTTGTTGCCGGTAAAGGCCATGGGGGAGGTGCGGTTCCGATCCGTGTTGTCCTGGCGGATGGCAGGCAGGGCGTCCACGCCGATCTCCAGCGTCCGCTTGCCGGTGCTCTGGAAGTCCGTGTCGTTGATGATGGAGTCCACCACAGCGGAGAGCTCGTCTCCCAGGAAGATGGAGAGCACGGCGGGCGGTGCCTCCTGGGCGCCCAGCCGGTGGTCGTTGCCGGGGAAGGCCACCGTGGCCCGCAGGAACTCCTGATAGTCGTCCACACCCTTGATGAAGGCCGCCAAAAACAGCAGGAACTGGGCGTTCTGCCGGGGGGTGGAGCCGGGCTTGAACAGATTTTTGCCCGTGTCGGTGGAGAGGGACCAGTTGTCGTGCTTGCCGGAGCCGTTGACGCCCGCGAAGGGCTTCTCATGGAGCAGGCACACCAGTCCGTGGCGGTCGGCCACCTTCTTCATCATTTCCATGGCCAGCTGGTTCTGGTCGCAGGCGGAGTTGGCATCGGAGAACACCGGCGCCATCTCATGCTGAGCAGGGGCTACCTCGTTGTGCTTGGTCTTAGACAGGACGCCGAGAGCCCAGAGCGTCTCATCCAGATCCTTCATATACGCGGCCACTCTGGGGCGGATGGCACCGAAGTAATGGTCCTCCAGCTCCTGCCCCCTGGGGGGCTTTGCGCCGAACAGGGTCCGGCCGCACATTCGCAAGTCCTCCCGCTTCTCATAGAGGGCCTTGTCAATCAGAAAATACTCCTGCTCCGGCCCTACCTGGGCAGTGACCCGCTTCGTCTCTGTGTCGCCGAAGAGCCGGAGGATGCGGACCGCCTGGCGGCTGACCTCGTCCATGGACCGCAGAAGAGGCGTCTTCTTGTCCAGGGCTTCGCCGGAGTAGGAGCAGAAGACGGTGGGGATGCACAGGCTGCCCTCCTTGATGAAGGCAAAGGAGGTGGGATCCCAGGCGGTGTAGCCCCGGGCCTCAAAGGTGGCCCGCAGACCGCCGGAGGGGAAGGAGGAGGCATCCGGCTCACCCCGGACCAGCTCTTTTCCGGAGAATTCCATGAGGATCTTGCCGCCGCCGGCAGGGGCAATGAAGCTGTCGTGCTTCTCCGCCGTGACGCCGGTCATGGGCTGGAACCAGTGGGTGAAATGGGTGGCGCCTTTTTCCACGGCCCACTGCTTCATGGCCTCAGCGATCTCATTGGCGGTGGAGAGGTCCAGGGGCGTCCCCTCCGTCACGCACTTCTTCCAGGCGCTGTAAGACGCCGAGGAGAGACGCTCCTTCATAGTGCCTTCGTTAAATACCAGACTCCCAAACAGCTCCGGCAATTTCTTCGTCTCACACATCACACAAAACCTCCTGTCTCAAATTCGTTCTGTATCAAAAAGGAATGCGGAGAGCTTTCTCACATTCCGCTCTGACCGTAGTTGGAGAGGACCCGGGCGGAGGGATCGTCCACGTCGCAGCCCTCCCAGGACCGGTTGGGCATCCAGAAGTCCCGGATCATCCGGGCCTGGCCGGGGTAACACTGCTCAAAGATCTCCCGGTACAGCAGGCTCTCCTTGGTGAAGGGTGGACAGTAGTCATACTGTTTGCGTCGGGTCTCAAACTCAGAATCCGTGTACTTCTCCTCCGCGTAAGCCTTCAGGTCGTCCACCATGGAGTGGCCCACTGCGTCGGAGAAGGCGGCCTTCTGCCGCCAGAGGATGCTGTCCGGCAGCAGGCGGTCCTTTTCAAACGCGTGGCGCAGCAGGTACTTGCCCATGCCATAGGTGTTCATTTTCAGCGCCGGATCCACCGCCATGACGTATTGCACGAAGTCCAGGTCGCCGAAGGGGACCCGGGCCTCCAGAGAGTTGACGGAGATGCACCGGTCCGCCCGCAGCACATCGTACATGTGCAGCTCATCCACCCGCTTTTTGGACTCCTGCTGGAAGACTCCGGCGCTGGGGGCAAAGTCTGTGTACTTGTAGCCGAACAGCTCATCGCTGATCTCGCCGGTCAGCAGCACCCGGATGTCCGTCTTTTCGTGGATGGCCTTGCAGCAGAGATACATGCCCATGCTGGCCCGGATGGTGGTGATGTCCCAGGTGCCCAGGGCGGCGATGACGACGGGCAGGGCCGCCAGAACCTCCTCCCGGGTCATATAGACCTCCGTGTGATCGGCGCCGATGAACTCCGCCGCCTCCCGGGCGTACTTCAGGTCGATGGCATCCGTGTCCATGCCGATGGCGAAGGTACGGATCTTCTTCCCCAGAATTACGGAGCTGATGGCGCACACCAGGGAGGAGTCCAGCCCGCCGGAGAGCAGGAAGCCCAGGGGAGCGTCCGCGTCCAGCCGTTTATCCACCGCCGCGATCAGCTTGTTGCGGATGTTGCGGCAGACGGTCTCCAAGTCATCGGGGGAGTACTGCGTGACGGTGGTGAGATCCGCATAGCGGACAAATTTTCCGTCCGCGTAATAGTGTCCCGGCGGGAAGGGGCGGATCCCCTTACACAACCCCACCAGGTTTTTCGGTTCGCTGGCAAAGACGATGGCGCCGGAGCGGTCATAGCCGTAGTACAGGGGCCGGATGCCGATGGGATCCCGGGCTGCGATGAGCTCATCCCGCTTGGAATCGTAGATGATGAGGGCGAACTCCGCGTCCAGCTTGGCGAACATCTCCAGGCCGTACTCCCGGTACAGAGGAAGCAGGATCTCACAGTCGCTGCCGCTGCGGAAGGAGTAGCCTTTTTCCGTCAGCTGCCGCTTCAGGGGGCGGAAGCCGTAGATCTCGCCGTTGCAGACCACATAGTCCCCGTCCAGCTCAAAGGGCTGCATCCCCGCCTCCGTCAGGCCCATGATGGCCAGCCGGTGAAAGCACAGCCAGCCGGACGGCGTCTCGAGGATCTGAGACATGTCCGGTCCCCGGGACCGGGTTCGGTCAAAGAAGGGCAGAAGTTCCTCCTTGGTGTAGGTCTTTTTGGAAAAACCCATAATTGCGCACATAGATAGAAGCACCTCCGAAATAAAAAAGATCGCAGCTCCGTCCTGAAATTTCAGGACGAATAGCTGCGATCCGCGGTGCCACCTGACTTGCCCCCTGATCGGGGACCTCTTTGACTAGGCTCCAACAAGCCCGCGTGAGGTAACGGTCACGACTCGTTTCACTTACTGGCGGTCTCCCGCGTTCAGATCACAGCTACGGAGTGTTCTTCCCGCGGATTCTTTGGTACGGGGTTCTCACCATCCCCCGCTCACTGGCCCGGAACATCCGCGGTACTTTTCTCCATCAACGCCTTTGCTGATGTTAAAATTATGGTCTAAAGATTACCACTGGGGATATCCGCTGTCAATGTGGGAATATCCCAAAACCCAGCTGAAAATTTCCTGAAATTTCTCCATCCTTGTGTCAGGGGGATGTCCCATCTACCCAATGGAGCGTACCAGATTCGTGTAGCCGGTCAGATACCGGTCCACCTCCGCAGCGGCGGAGCGCCCTTCGGCGATGGCCCACACCACCAGGGATTGGCCCCGGCGCATATCGCCAGCGGCGAACACCTTGTCCGCATTGGCAGCATAGCTCCCCGGCGCTGTGCGGACCGTCCTGTCCGCCTCCACACCGAAGGCCTCGCACACGCCCCGCTCACACCCGGCAAAGCCGGTGGCGCCGATCAACAGCTGGCAGGGCAGGGTATCCCCCTCCGTGGTGACCACACCGGTCAGGGAACCGCTTTCCCCCGCCACCAGGCTCTGGACCTGGACGCCGAACCGCCGGGGATCCTGGCCCGTAACGGCCAGCGCCTCTTCGTGGGCGTAATCCAGCGGCAGGCTTCCCGCAGCGTCCAGGTAATCCGTCCGGGGACGGCGCACCAGCTGGGTCACGGAGCGGCAGCCTTGCCGCAGGGCGGTGGCCACACAGTCGCTGGCGGTATCGCCAGTGCCGATGATAACCACATCCAGCCCGGAGGCGGAGGGAACCGCCGCCTCCGCCTTGCCGAACTGAGCCCGCTCCACAGCAGCCTTCAGGTACTCGGTGCCGTAGCATACGCCGGAGATGCCGGTGGTGTCCAGTCCCAAGGGCCGGGGTGCTCCGGCCCCGCAGCAGAGGATCACCGCGTCGTACTCCGCCAGCAGCCGCTTTGCCACGGCACCCTCTGAGGCGTCCACACCGCAGACGAAGGTGACGCCCTCCTCGGTCATCAGGTCGATGCGCCGCCGGACCACAGATTTGGGCAGCTTCATATTAGGGATGCCGTACATCAGCAGACCGCCGGGGTGCTCCGCCCGCTCGATGACGGTGACCATGTGGCCCCGGCGGTTCAGCTGGTCCGCTGCCGCCAGGCCCGCCGGGCCCGAGCCTACCACGCAGACCTTCTTCCCCGACCACTGGGGCGGCCGGCGTGGGCGGAGCTTCCCGGCGCCAAAGGCCGCTTCGATGATGCTCAACTCATTGTCCCGGACCGTAATGGGGTCCCCATAGATGCCGCAGATGCAGGCGTTTTCGCAGGGGGCGGGGCACACGCGGCCGGTGAACTCCGGAAAGCTGTTGGCCTTCAGCAGCCGGCTGAGGGCGTGGCCCCAGTTGCCGGAGAGGATCATGTCGTTCCACTCGGGGATCGGGTTGTGCAGGGGACAGCCAAAGGCCTTTCCCTCATATATCATCCCCGCCTGGCAGAAGGGGACGCCGCAGTTCATGCACCGGGCGCCCTGCTGGCGCCGGATCTCCTCCGGCAGGGGGAGGTGGAACTCCTCCCAGTCCCGGACCCGCTCCGCCGCGGGCCGGCGGCCATCCTCCCGGCGGGTATATTCCAAAAAGCCGGTGGGTTTTCCCATGTCGTCCAGCCTCCTCTCAAGCTCTGGTATTGGCGTAGAACGCCTCGATCTCCGCCTGCTGACGGGTCATGCCTTTCTCCTCGTACTGGGCGATGGACCGGAGCATCCGGTCGTAGTCCCGGGGCATGACCTTCTTGAAGCAGGGGACGTAGGAGTGGAAGGCCGCCAGGATCTTCTTCCCCCGGGGGGAGCCGGTGGCGGCCACATGGGCCTCAATGAGGGAGCGGAGCTCGGCGATGTCGTGAGGCTCCGTCAGGGTGTCCGTCATCACCTGGTCCTTGTTGAGGCGCATATAGAGGTCGTGCTTTTCGTCCAGCACATAGGCGATGCCGCCGGACATCCCGGCTGCGAAGTTCTTTCCCGTGGGGCCGAGGATCACGCAGCGGCCGCCGGTCATGTACTCGCAGCCATGGTCCCCCACGCCCTCCACCACGGCGATGGCGCCGGAGTTGCGGACGCAGAACCGCTCGCCGGCCATCCCGTTGATGAACGCCTGGCCGGAGGTGGCGCCGTACAGAGCCACGTTGCCCACGATGATGTTCTCGCCGGGGTCGAAGGTGCTGTCCTTGGGTGGATAGAGTACCAGCTTGCCGCCGGAGAGGCCCTTGCCCAGCCCATCGTTGCAGTCGCCCTCCAGCTCCAGGGTCAGTCCTTTGGGGATGAAGGCGCCGAAGGACTGGCCTCCGCCGCCATGGCAGGTGATGACATAGCTGTCGTCCGGCAGGGAGTCCCCGCACTGCCGGGTGATCTCGGCGCCGAACAGCGTGCCGAAGGCCCGGTCCGTGGAGGAGACGGTGAGCTCCAACCGGCCGGTCCGCTTCCCCTTCAGCGTCTTGCCCAGTTTGGCCAGCAGCACGCTCTCATCCAGGGTCCGCTCCAGATGGAAGTCGTAAACATCTCCGGGATTGAAGTGGGACGGCCCGCCGCTCCAGGGATTTTCCAGCAGGCTGCGGAGGTCCAGGGTCTCCGCCCGGTGGGTCACCAGCTTCTCCCGGACCCGCAGTAGGTCACTGCGGCCCACCAGTTCATCCACGGTGCGGATGCCCAGGGCCGCCATATACTCCCGCAGCTCCTGGGCCACGAATTCCATGAAGTTCACCACGTACTCCGGCTTGCCGGAGAAGCGGGACCGGAGCTGGGGATTCTGGGTGGCAATGCCCGCCGGGCAGGTGTCCAGGTTGCACACCCGCATCATGCAGCAGCCTAGGGCCACCAGGGGCGCGGTGGCAAAGCCGAATTCCTCCGCCCCCAGCATACAGGCGATGGCCACATCCCGCCCGGTCATCAGCTTGCCGTCGGCCTCCAGGGCCACCTGGCTCCGCAGACCGTTGGCGATCAGGGCTTGGTGGGCCTCCGCCACGCCCAGCTCCCAGGGCAGGCCCGCCCCGTGGATGGAGCTGCGGGGCGCGGCGCCGGTGCCGCCGTCATGGCCGGAGATCAGCACCACCTGGGCACCGGCCTTGGCCACGCCGGCGGCGATGGTGCCAACCCCCGCCTCGCTGACCAGCTTCACGCTGATCCGGGCCCGGCGGTTGGCGTTTTTCAGGTCATAGATCAGCTGGGCCAGGTCCTCGATAGAGTAGATGTCGTGGTGAGGCGGCGGAGAGATCAGTGTCACGCCGGGGGTGGAGCACCGGGTCCTGGCAATCCAGGGATAGACCTTTTTCCCGGGCAGATGGCCGCCCTCGCCGGGCTTGGCACCCTGAGCCATCTTGATCTGGATCTCCTGGGCGCTGGTGAGGTAGGCGCTGGTAACGCCGAACCGGCCGGAGGCTACCTGCTTGATGGCGGAGCACCGCTCATCGCGCAGGCGCGCCGCGTCCTCGCCGCCCTCGCCGGAGTTGGACTTGCCGCCGATGCGGTTCATGGCGATGGCCAGGCACTCGTGGGCCTCCTGGGAGATGGAGCCGTAGCTCATGGCGCCGGTTTTGAATCGCTTGACAATGGACGCCACAGGCTCCACCTCGTCGATGGAGATGCCGCCGCTCTCATCGAACTGGAAGTCCAGCAGCCCCCGCAGGGTATGGGGCTTGGCAGGCTCGTCCACCAGGGCGGAATACTCCTTGAAGGTCTCGTAGCTGCCCTCCCGGACGGCCTTCTGCAGCAGCAGGATGGTCCGGGGGTTGTACATGTGGTCCTCCTTGTCCGGGCCGGACCGCAGCTTGTGAATGCCGGTGGAGTCCAGCGTGGAGTCGTAGCCCAGGCCCAGGGGATCGAAGGCCTGGCTGTGGTTCCACTCCACGCCCTCCTCGATCTCTGCCAGGCCGATACCCTCCACCCGGCTGACTGTGTTGGTGAAGTACTTGTCCACCACGTCCCGGTTGATGCCCAGGCACTCGAAGATCTGGGCGGACTGGTAGGACTGGATGGTGGAGATGCCCATTTTGGAGGCGATCTTCACGATGCCGTGGAGGATGGCGCTGTTGTAGTCGTTGACGGCCGCAGTGGGATCCTTATCCAGCATCCCCAGGGTCACCAGCTCCTCTACGCACTCCTGGGCCAGATAGGGGTTGATGGCCTGGGCGCCGTAGCCCAGGAGGGTGGCGAAGTGGTGGACGTCCCGGGGCTCGGCGCTCTCCAGGATCATGGAGACTGCGGTGCGCTTTTTCGTCCGCACCAGATACTGCTCCAAGGCGGACACCGCCAGCAGGGAGGGGATGGCTACATGGTTCTCGTCCACCCCCCGGTCTGACAGGATCAGGATGTTGGTGCCATTCTTGTAGGCCCGGTCTACGTTGACGAACAGCCGGTCCAGGGCATTGGCCAAGGGAGAGCCCTTGTAGTACAGCAGGGAGATGGTCTCTACATGGAAGCCGGGCCGGTCCATGTAGCGGATCTTCATCAGATCCACGGAGGTGAGGATGGGGTTGTGGATCTGGAGGACTGTGCAGTTCTCCGCTCTTTCCTCCAGCAGATTGCCGCCGGAGCCCACATACACCGTGGTGTCGGTGACGATCTCCTCGCGGATGGCGTCCATGGGCGGGTTGGTCACCTGGGCGAAGAGCTGCTTGAAGTAGCTGAACAGGGGCTGGTGCTTTTCCGACAGCACCGCCAGCGGTGTGTCCACGCCCATGGCGGAGGTGGGCTCCGCCCCATCCCGGGCCATGGGGAGGATGGCGTCCTTCACCTCCTCATAGGTGTAGCCGAAGGCCTTGTACAGCCGGTCCCGCCGCTCCTGGGAGGACCGCTCCACACGCCGGTTGGGGATGGGAAGATCCCGCAGGTATACCAAGTGGGCATCGAGCCACTCGCCGTAGGGCTGCTGGCGGGCGTACCGCTCCTTGACCTCGGCGTCGTCCACCAGTCGACCGGCAGTCAGGTCTGCCAGCAGCATCCGCCCCGGCTGGAGCCGGGACTTCTTCACGATCTTCTTCGGTGGGATGTCCAGCACCCCCACCTCGGAGGAGAGAATCAGCTGCTTGTCGGTAGTGAGATACCACCGGCAGGGGCGCAGGCCGTTCCGGTCCAGCACCGCGCCCACCGTGTCCCCATCGGAGAACACGATGGCCGCCGGGCCGTCCCAGGGCTCCATCATGGTGGCATAGTAGTGGTAGAAGTCCCGTTTCTCCCGGCTCATTTTCCGGTCGTTGGCCCAGGGTTCCGGGATGCACATCATCACCGCCTGGGGCAGTGGGATGCCGTTCATCATCAGAAATTCCAGGGTGTTGTCCAGCATGGCGGAGTCGGAGCCGCTCTGGTCTACCACCGGCAGGATCTTGTCCATGTCCGCCTCCAGTACGGCCGAGTGCATAGTCTCCTCCCTGGCCAGCATCCGGTCCACGTTGCCCCGGATGGTGTTGATTTCACCGTTATGGAGGATGTAGCGGTTGGGATGGGCCCGCTCCCAGCTGGGGGTGGTGTTGGTGGAGAACCGGGAGTGGACCAGGGCGATGGCGCTCTCACAATCCGGCTCCGTCAGGTCCGTGTAGAACTTCCGCAGCTGCCCCACCAGGAACATGCCCTTGTACACGATGGTCCGGCTGGAGAAGGAGCAAATGTAGGTGTTCACATTGGATTGCTCGAACTCCCGGCGGACCACATACAGCTTCCGGTCAAAGTCCAGGCCACGGGCGCAGTCTACAGGCCGGGCCACAAAGCACTGGCAGATGCAGGGCATACAGTCCAGGGCCTTCCGGCCCAGCACCTCCGGATGGGTGGGCACATCCCGCCAGCCCAGGAAGTCCAGCCCCTCCTTGGACGCGATGATCTCCAGCATCTTCTGGGCCTGGGCCCGCTTCAGCGCGTCTGCGGGGAAGAAGAACATGCCCACGCCATAATCCCGGGGGCCGCCCAGGGCGATGCCCTCGGCGGAGGCCGCCTTCACCATCAGCTTGTGTGGCACCTGAATCATCAGCCCCACGCCGTCACCGGTCTCGCCGGTGGCGTCTTTACCTGCCCGGTGCTCCAGCTTTTCCACGATCTTCAGGGCACTGTCCACTGTGGCGTGGGACGGCGTGCCCTTCAAATTCACCACGGCGCCGATGCCGCAGGCGTCGTGCTCCCACAGGGGATCATAGATATTGTGTATGTTCTGCGCTGGTCCACTCATTGGGACTGCCTCCCTTGTCGTTTCATCGTCAGGCTTCAGCCTGTTGTGTACCGCTCCAGGATCAGCCGGGCGGTCTCTGCAAGCCGCAGCCCCGTGTCCATGCTGTACTTCTGCAGAAAGCGGTGGGCCTCCGCCTCGCTCATGAGGTTTACCTCCATCAGCACCGCCTTGGCCCGGCAGATCAGCCGCTCCTCCTCGGCACTTCGCTGGATATGAAGCCGGGGAGCCGGGGCGCCGCCTGCAAGGACTCCCTGGGCCAGATCCAGCGAGGCGAAGAACTCCGCCCGGGAGGAGGGGACGGCCAACTTGATGAGGTTCCTGTCCCCACACAGCTCCAGATTCCCGGGAGAGGAGATGACCAGCACCGGGGCGATGCCCGTGAGGTCCACGGCCAGCATCTCCGCAGTCATGTCCCGCAGCCGGAAACCGCAGATGACGACGGCTCCGCCCAGCTTCCGGGCGGCTCGGATGGTTTCCGCGCCGCTGAAGCAGGAGATGGACGGCGCGAGGCCGCCGGAGCCCAGAATGCGGGTGATCTGGGCGTGGGCTTTCTCAGAGGCAAACGCCAATATGATCCTGTCCATGGAATTTGCCCCCCTCCTCTCTCTGCGGCCCTGTCAGAAGGGCCGGCAGGTCAGTACGCCACCAGATACTGTTCCAGCTCCCACTGGGACACCTGGGCGGCGTACGACCGGCACTCCCGACGCTTTCCGGCCAGATACTGCTCCGTCACGTGGGCACCTAGCGCGTCCGTAATGACGCTGTCTGCCTCCAGGGCCCGGACGGCCTCCTCCAGAGAGCCGGGGAGCCGCTGGATGCCGGAGGCGTCTCCCACCTCGTAAAGGTTGCCGGTGAGGGGGGCGGGGGGCGTCATCTGCTGCTCGATCCCGTCCAGTCCCGCGGCAAGGCACGCCGCCAGGGCCAGATAGGGGTTGCAGGCGGGATCAGGGCTCCGCAGCTCCACCCGGGTGCTGTTTCCCCGCGGTGTTGGAATGCGGACCAAGGCGGAGCGGTTGCCGGTGGACCAGGCCAGATGGCAGGGGGCTTCGTAGCCGGGCACCAGCCGCTTGTAGCTGTTCACCAGTGGATTGGTGACGGCACAGCATCCCCGTACGTGTCCCAGCAGTCCCGCGATGAACTGATAGGCCAGCGGGGACAGGTGCCGGGGATCCGCCTCGTCATAGAAGGCATTTTTCCCATCCCGAAACAGGGACATATTTACGTGCATGCCGCTGCCGGCGGCGCCGCTGACGGGCTTGGGCATGAAGGTGGCGTGGAGGCCGTTCTTCTGGGCCAGAGTCTTCACCGCCAGCTTGAAGGTCATGATGTTGTCCGCAGCCCGCAGGGCGTCGGTGTACTGGAGGTCGATCTCGTGCTGGCCGGCTGCCACCTCGTGGTGGCTGGCCTCCACCGCCACGCCCATCTGCTCCAGATTCAGGCAGATCTCCCGGCGGGTCCCCTCCCCATGGTCCAGAGGGCCCAGGTCAAAATAGCTGGCCTCGTCGGAAGTCCGGATGGTGGGCTGACCGTCTTCATCGGTCTGGAACAGAAAGAACTCCAGTTCCGCTCCCACATTGCAGGTGAAGCCCAGGGCGTCGGCACGGCGGAGCACCCGCTTCAGCACACCTCGGGGATCACCGGCGAAGGCGGTACCATCGGGGTTGTGGACGTCGCAGATCAGCCGGGCCACCTTGCCGTACTGGGGCCGCCAGGGCAGGATGGCAAAGGTGTCCAGGTCCGGCCAGAGATACTGGTCTGATTCTTCAATGCGGACGAATCCCGCGATGGAGCTGCCATCCATCATAATCTGGTTGTCCAGCGCCCGCCCGATCTGAGAGGCGGTGATGGCTACGTTTTTCAGCTGGCCGAAAATGTCTGTGAACTGCATACGGATGAACTGGGCATCCTCCTCCCGGACCAGCCGGATGATGTCCTCCTTGGTGTAGTGACGCATGAGCCTGACTCCTTTCCGATGGTGACCGTGTATGGACGCGGAGCGCCCCTCCGCGAAAAATTTTAAAAAGAAAAAAGAGCAAAGGATACCGCCAAAGGGCGCCTTTGCTCTCAGTGCTATTATTATACGAACTCTAAGGCGGTGTTGTCAAGACACTTGGGGGCCCGGAATCCCCACAGACGGAAAATTTGTGGGACCGCCTAAAATCGTTCCGCCGTCCCCAGGAGCTTTGGCGAAATCGACAAAAAATGGAGGAATGCGTTGACAGCTCCGACAAAGCTGACTGCGCGCCCGCCATCAAACAAAGGTACTTTGGCCCACCATCCCACAGCGCCTTGTTTGATACACGCAACGAGACATATCCCACTCAATGGCGGGGGCATTTCTTTTGGCAAAAGAATATGACCGACACATCAGCGGTTATGAAGATCGTCAGCACACCATCTTGCAGGACAGCGATTGCCCCGCAGGCCCCGGATGCCCGGTCCCCTGACCACGCCGGACGAAAAGGGCCGTTGCCCGCAGGCTGCTCTGGAACGGCCCTTCCGGGGAAATCTTCCATTGGCAGCAGTTATCCCATGACTTAGGATGCCCGCTGCCGTGCAGCTGGGACCGCGTTTCCCCCGGCGGGAAGGAAACACAAAACGCGCCCGGACCGGGAATCCCGGTCCGGGCGCGGCGCGTGGAGACAGCGCGGATTTACGGCTGCCGCTGGTGGATCTGGCAGGAGGGCAGATCGTAGAAGGGCTCTGCCGCCGTAGGGGTCAGGCCGGATACGGCCCCGGTCTGGTACAGGACGGAGGAGGACTTAAAGCACAAGGGCAGAATAGGCGCTTGCTGCTGAAGATAGGCACACAGGTCCGACAGAGCTGCGGCCCGGTCCTCCGCTGCGGCGCAGGCGGCCAGGAGCTGCTCCGTCTGGGGATCCGCCCAGCCGCCGTAGTTCAGACTGCCGCCGGTGCCCACCAGGGCGGAAAGGTCCCAATTCGCAGGCAGCCGCACTTCGCCATAGTACAGGTCGAAGTTCCCGGCGGCCAGGGCGGCGGCATACTCCTCCCAGGGCAGGGCCTCCACTTGGATCTGAAGGTCGAAATCCGACAGGGCCTGGGCGATATGCTCCGCAGCGGAGGCCTTGAAAGTGTTCTCCTGATTCACCAGCAGGGTCACTGTGCGGGTCCGGCCGGTGTTCAGTCCCGCTGCCTCCATCGCTGCGGCGAAATCGTCATAGGAGTATAGGGACTCCAGCTCCGCCGGGTAGAGCGGGGAGACAGGGGAGACCGGGAACTGGGCCGCCCGGGCGTGTCCGGACAGCACGGCGCTCACCAGCGTCTCCCGGTTGATGCCCAGGCCCAGGGCCCGGCGGGCGGCGCTGTCCTGAAAGGGGGCGCGGGCGGTGTTGAAGCCCAGGAACTGAAGCACTGTGGTATCCGCATCCTCATAGCTGATGTTGCCGGTGGCGGTGATGGGCTCCGTGCCGATCAGGTCGGCAGTAATCAACTGCACCTCGTGGGAGGAGAACTGGTACAGTATGGCCTCCCGGTCCCTGGCGGCGGAGAGGGCGATCCGCTCCGCGGGGCGGGACTCTCCCCGCCACCAGCCGCTGTGGGACGCCAGACAGGCACCCGCTTCATCGGTGGTGAAATAGTAGGGGCCGGTGCCCACAGGGGTGAGGCTTTCCTCGGTTCCGGACTTGACGATGGGGATGTCCAGCAGGGCCGGGAGGCTGGAGTCCGGGCGGGACAGGGTTACGATTACCACCCCGTCCCCGGCGGAGACAGCGGCCACATGGGCCAGCCGGGCGCTGTCCCGCTGGGACCTCTGGGCCCGCCGCAGGGTGGCCGCCGCGTCCGCCGCCGTCAGGGGGGACCCGTCGGAAAAGGTGACGCCGCTGCGGAGGGTGAACGTGTAGGTGAGGGAGGCGGCGTCATAGGTGTAGCTCTGGCACAGCCACGGCTGGGGTTCCAGCTGGCGGTCCAGGCGGAAGAGTCCCTCGTAGATGAGGGAGCCCGCCACCTGCTGCATACCGTCGGCACAGGTCACCGGGTCCAGCGTCTGGTCCGGGTCATAGGGAAGGGTGAACGCCGCAGGGAGGATCACCTCCTCCTGCTGGTCGGCGGGCTCCTGGTCCCCCAGCAGGCCGTTGGCGGACTCCACGGGGGCTTCCGTCCAGCAGCCGGACAGCAGCAGGGTCACTGCCCCCAGCAGGCACAGGATCTGGATGCGCTTGGTCTTGGTCATGGCACAGGCCCTCCGGCAAAGAGTGTTTCAAAGGCAGATCACGGCCACCTGTGCGCCCCGGGCCTCGCCCATCTTCCGGTGGGACCAGAAGAGGTCGGGGCGGCAGGCGGTACACAGGCCGCAGATGTCGATATGCTCCGGCGCGACACCGGCGTGGAGCAGCCACTGACGGTTCAGACCCGCCAAATCTACATGGTATTTGGGCCCTCGACGCTCCAGATACGGCCCCGCCTCCGGCCCCAGGGCAGAGGCCCGCATGGCCTCCGGTACGTCGCCGTCGGTCTCAAAGCAGCATTTCCCAATGCAGGGCCCCACGGCAGCCAGGATGCGTTCCGGTCTGGCGCCCAGCAGGCGGACCATCTCCCGGACGGTCTTCTCCACGATTCCAGCGGCACAGCCCCGCCATCCGGCGTGGACCGCTCCCACGCACCCGGCGTCCGGGTCATGGAGCAGAAGGATGCCGCAGTCGGCGGAGAACACCACCAGGGGCAGTCCTTTTTCAGCGGTGATGAGGGCGTCGGCGTCGTAGTCCCGGTCCCGGATCAGACCCTTCCCGGCGTCGGCGGCGGTGCAGAGCCGCACATCATCCCGATGGACCTGCCGGGAGAGGACGGGGTACGCCGAGTCCATATCCAGGGCGGCGAAAAAGCGGCGGTAGTTCTCCTCCACGTTCTCCGGCGCGTCCCCGCGTCCGGGGCCCAGGTTCAGGGTATCCCACGGCGCCGGAGACACCCCGCCCCGCCGGGTGGAGAATCCGTGGCGCACCCCGCCCAGCAGGGGAGAGGCGAGCCAGACCAGACTCTGTTGTTCATGGGTGACAAATGACATGGCGGCCTCCTTTGATTGAGCATGAAAAGGGACGTCAGGAGCGTTCCTGGGGATCGTTCACCGGGTCCGCAAGGCGGCGGGAACCCCACCACCAGATGGTACCAGTCAGAAACAGCAGGGCGCTGACGAGGAACAGGGCTGTAAAAAGGTTGGTGCCTTCGGCGAATAGGTATCCAAAGGCCAGCAGCCCCAGAGCAGATACCATCAGACCTATGCCGATCAGCATATTTCGAATCGTGTGCAGCAGGCGGATGCTCTCCTGATTTTCACCCACGGAAGCAGCTCCCTTCTGTGAAAAGACCGCCCCCTGCCCTCCGGCAGGAGAGAACAGGGAGCGGAAGAGATAAAAATGAAAAGACAAAGGATAAAAGATAGAGTGGAGAGTGAGGAGATGCTCCCAAAAGGAAAGGGGCTAGGGGAAACCCATCCGGGTTTCCCCAGTTGATCTGCCGAAGGCAGATCAAGAAATTCCAATCATTTTCGCCGCGGCGTGTACGTGGCGAAAATACTTTGACCTAAGCGCCTTGGGCGCGTTCACCAGTCCGCAGACTGGTGGTGGGGGAGGTCGAGGGGGAGCCTGCTCCCCCTCGAAATCAGTTGTCGTGGTACTCCTTGCAGGTGCACTTCTTCCACTTCAGGCCGCTGCCGCAGGGGCAGGGGTCGTTGCGGCCGATCTTGTTGACCTTGACAGGCTGCTTCTTGGGGGCGGTGCCGTCGCCGCCCACGTTTTCCACCATGCCCTTGGCCACCCGCTCCCGCTTGACCTCCTCGTCCTTCTTCAGCCGGACGGAGAACATGCGGCGGACCGTCTCGGTCTGGATGGCGGAGACCATCTCTTCGAACATGGTCAGGGACTCCTGCTTGTAGGCGATGACCGGGTCGGTGTTGGCATAGGCCCGCAGGCGGATGCCCTGCTTCAGGTCGTCCATGGCGTCGATGTGGTCCATCCAGTACTCGTCCACCACGCGCAGCATGATGACCCGCTCCAGCTCCCGCATGAGGGGCGTACCGATCTCCGCCTCCTTGGCCTCGTAGGTCTTTTCTGCGGCCTCCAGGAAGAGGTCGGTGAAGTCCTGCTGGGTCTTGTCGGCGGCGTCGTCCTCCGTGAACTGGAAGGTATCCTTGGGGAAGTACAGCCCCTCCAGGCCGCGCAGCATCTCCCGGCAGCCGGCGGCGTCCAGGGCCTGGGCCTCGCCGAAGGCCATAGCCACGTGGTCGGCGATGGCGTTGCGGGTCATGGACAGGATGGTGTCCTTCAGGTCCTTGCCGTCCAGAACCTCCCGGCGCTGCTGGTAGATGATCTCCCGCTGCTTGTTCATGACGTCGTCGTACTCCAGCACGGACTTGCGGGACTGGAAGTTCCGGGACTCCACGGTGGTCTGGGCGTTCTCGATGGCCTTGGTCAGCATCTTGTTCTCGATGGGGGTGTCCTCGTCCAGGTCGAACTTCTCCATCATGTTCTGGATCCGCTCGCCGCCGAAGAGGCGCATCAGGTCGTCCTCCAGGGAGATATAGAACCGGGTCTCGCCGGGGTCGCCCTGGCGGCCGGCGCGGCCGCGGAGCTGGTTGTCGATCCGGCGGGATTCGTGGCGCTCTGTGCCGATGATGAAGAGGCCGCCGGCGGCGCGGACCTTCTCCGCCTCCTCCGCGATCACCGCCTTGTGCTGGGCCATCTTCTCGGCAAACAGCTTCCGGGCGGCCAGAATCTCCTCGTTGTCTGTTTCGGCGTAGCCGGTGGCGTCGGCAATGACCTCATCGGAGTAGCCGGCCTTCACCAGGTCTGCCCGGGCCAGGTACTCGGCGTTGCCGCCCAGCATGATATCGGTGCCGCGGCCGGCCATGTTGGTGGCCACGGTGACGGCGCCGAACTTGCCCGCCTGGGCCACGATCTCCGCTTCCTTCTCATGGTTCTTGGCGTTCAGCAGGTTGTGCTGGATGCCCTCCCGGGCCAGCAGGCCGCTGAGCAGCTCGTTCTTCTCAATGGACACGGTACCCACCAGCACGGGCTGGCCCTTGGCGTGGCAGTCCTTGATCTGCTGGATGACCGCTCGGTACTTGCCTGCCTCGGTCTTGTACACCACGTCGTGGTGGTCGTGGCGCTGGTTGGGCCGGTTGGTGGGGATCTCCACAATGTCCAGCTCGTAGATGGTGCCGAACTCCTCCTGCTCCGTCATGGCGGTGCCGGTCATGCCGGACAGCTTGTCGTACAGGCGGAAGTAGTTCTGGAAGGTGATGGTGGCCAAGGTCTTGTTCTCGCTGGCCACGGTGACGTGCTCCTTAGCCTCGATGGCCTGGTGCAGGCCGTTGGAGTAGCGCCGGCCGAACATCAGACGGCCGGTGAACTCGTCCACGATGATAACCTCGCCGTCCTTCACCACATAGTCGATGTCCCGCTTCATCACGCCGTGGGCCTTGATGGCCTGGTTGATGTGGTGGGAGAGGGTAGCGTTCTCCGGGTCGGACAGATTCTCCACGTGGAAGAACTCCTCCGCCTTGGCGATGCCCCGGGCGGTGAGCATGGCGGTCTTGGCCTTCTCATCCACGATGTAGTCCGCGTCCGCCTCGGCGGGATCCTCTTCCTCCTTGTTGTCCACCTGGACGACCGCCTGCTTCTTCAGGCGGGAGACGAACATCTCTGCCATGTCATAGAGCTGGGTGGACTTCTCCCCCTGGCCGGAGATGATGAGGGGTGTCCGGGCCTCGTCGATCAGGATGGAGTCCACCTCGTCCACGATGGCGAAGGCATGACCCCGCTGCACCAGCTCCGTGGAGTAGATGCACATGTTGTCCCGCAGATAGTCGAAGCCCATCTCGTTGTTGGTGCCATAGGTGATGTCCGCGGCGTAAGCGGCCTGCCGCTCCTTGGTGGTCAGGCCGTGGACGATCAGGCCCACCTTCAGGCCCAGGAAGCGGTGGACCTTACCCATCCACTCACTGTCGCGCTTGGCCAGGTAGTCGTTCACCGTGACGATGTGGACGCCCCGGCCGGTCAGGGCGTTCAGATAGGCGGGCAGAGTGGCTACCAGGGTCTTGCCCTCGCCGGTCTTCATCTCGGCGATCCGGCCCTGGTGCAGCACGATGCCGCCCACCAGCTGCACCCGGTAGGGCCGCATACCCAGCACCCGGTCCGCGGCCTCCCGCACGGTGGCAAAAGCCTCCGGCAGGATATCGTCCAGGGTCTCGCCATTCTGCAGGCGCTCCTTGAACTCTGTGGTCTTGGCCCGCAGGGCCTCGTCGCTCATGGCCTTGTATTTGTCGGCCATGGACTCGATCTTGTCCACGATGGGGTAGATGGATTTCAGCTCCCGGGAGCTGTAATCACCGAAAATCTTTTTCATCAGACCCATGATTGTGATACTTCCTTTCCGGGCCGGTCCCTCCGGCCCGCCGGAATGGCGGAGCGCTGGAGAAAGGCCCGTTGATCCATATTATTTATAAAAGGTGGGGCAGTCCCCACGAAAAAGCAGAAATAGCATACCACAATCGCAGGTGGAATGCAAAGAAAAAACAACTTTTGTAAAAAAAGTTCATAAATAGCGGCCCATGTCCGGCAGAAGCCATGATTTTTCGACAGGACGCGGCGGGGAAATCAGCGAAAAGAAACAAACGCTTCCCAACCGGGCAATCGATTGCCCAGTCATAGGAGCTCCGGATCCAGCTCCTCGTCCAGTAGCATCCGGATGCGGCTGAGGACCGTGCCCTCGCCGGTGGAGGCGTCGTAGTCCACGCTTACCAGCCGGGCGCCCGGCAGCTTGCGCTGGAGGGCGGCGTACTGCCCCTTGCCGAAGATGTGGCCCGGCAGGCAGGCGAAGGGCTGGACGCAGAGAATTTTTCGGTATCCCAGCCGGGCCCAGCCCACGGCCTCGGTAGCGATCAGCCACCCGTCCGCCACCGTCACCCGCAGGGGAGCATACCCCTCCGCCTGCCGCTTCAGCTCCGGCAGCGGCGGCAGGGCATGATAGCCCGCCTGATTCAAAATCGACAGCATATCCCGCTGGATCTCCGCCAGGTACGACGCCAGCAGCCGATACACCCGCCGGGCAGGGGCGGAGCCTTTCAGGGCGTGGCCGTCCATGTAGTACAGGGCGTACCAGGTGATGCCGCCCACGCCGATCTCGCAGTGCTCCGCCGCCAGATACCGCTCCAAATTCCAGTTGCCCAGGTGGCAGTATTTCGTGTAGATCTCCCCCACGATAGCCACCTTCTGGACTTCACGGGGCACCCGCTCCACCGCCCGGAATTCGGCCGCCATCTCCCGGCAGCGGCGCAGGATCTCCCGGCGGGTGAGTCCTCGATTCCCCGCCAGATCCTGTCCCAGGTCCTCCGTCCAGCGGCGCCAGAGTGCCTCCGCCGTGCCGGGGACTGCCTCGTATGGCCGGGTCTGGTTCCGCAGCAGGGCCAGCGTGTCCCCCCACACGGCAGCGGCCAGACAGCGGCGGACCATGGCGGCGGTGATGGGCAGCCCGGTGCCCCGGTCGATGCCCCGGACATTGAGACTCAGGGTCTCCACCCGGCCGTAGCCCAGCCGGTCCAGCACCCGCCGCAGCAGGCGGATGCCGCAGGAGCCCCGGCACTCGTCCCCCGCCTGGCCGAACAGCACCCCGCACCGGGCCGGGTCGTACCGCCCGGACCGCAGGGCGGACAGCACCTGCCCCGCCACCAGGAACACCGGGTAGCACAGCTCATTGTGGAAATATTTCAGCCCCAGCTCCGCCAGATGGGGATCGTCCTCCGTCAGCAGCACCGGCTCCCATTCCTCCGACGTAAAGGCGTACTGCAGCAGGGGGAACCAATCGTCCAGCAGGGAGGGGATCAGCAGCGTCTTCCGCTCTGCCATCCCGGCCACCTCCTTTTATCCCAGCATACCGGTCCGCGCGGGGGAAAGCAAGGCAAAAGTGGTTACAAAATCCGCCGGAATCCCCGCCGCCCCTTGCCCCGCCCGCTCCTTTGTGTTAAACTGACAAAAAAGCCCCACCCGCCGCCGCGGCGGGGAGGAGCAAAAAAGGAGGTTCCCCCATGAAGCTCAGCTTTTACGGCGCCGACCAGTGCGTCACCGGCAGCTGCCACTGTCTGGAGGTCAACGGCAGGCGCATCCTGGTGGACTGCGGATTGCAGCAGGGGCGGGACGAGGTGTCCAACGACGCTTTTCCCTTTGCCGCGAACGACATCGACTTCGTCCTGGTGACCCACGCCCACATCGACCACACCGGCCGGATCCCCATGCTGGTGAAGCAGGGCTTCCAGGGCCGGATCGTCGCCACCCGGCTGACGGCGGATCTCATGGACATCATGCTCCAGGACTCCGCCCACATCCAGGAGTCCGACGCGGAGTGGAAGAACCGCAAGGCGGAGCGGTCCGGCGCCCCCCGGGTGGAGCCCCTTTACACCATCGAGGACGCCCAGCGGGTGAGCCAGTACATGACCACCTGCGAGTACAACCAGCCCCTGGACCTGTGCGAGGGCGTCCGGGTGGAGTTCGTGGACGCGGGCCATCTGCTGGGCTCCGCCTCCATCCTCGTCACCGCCACGGAGGGCGGCATCACCAAACAGATCGTCTTTTCCGGCGACATCGGCAATGTGGACCAGCCCATCATCCGGGACCCCACCTACCTCACCGGCGCGGACTACGTGGTGATGGAGTCCACCTACGGCGACCGCAACCACACGGAGGTGTGGAGCTACACCGACGATCTGGCGAAGATCATCGACGAGACCATCGCCAAGGGCGGCAACGTGGTGATCCCCTCCTTCGCCGTGGGCCGCACCCAGGAGCTGCTGTACTTCATCCGGGAGATCAAGGACAAGGGGATGGTGAAGAGCGACCCGGACTTTCCCGTGTACATCGACTCCCCCCTGGCCAAGAAGGCCACCACCATCTTCACCGGCGACCTGCGGGGCTATCTGGATGAGGCGGCGCTGGAGCTGGTGCAGGACGGCACCCACATGTTCAACTTCACCAACCTGCGCATGACGGAGACCAGCGAGGAGTCCAAAATGCTGAACATGGACCCCACCCCCAAGGTCATCATCTCCGCCTCCGGCATGTGCGACGCGGGCCGCATCCGCCACCACCTGAAGCACAACCTCTGGCGGCCGGAGTGCACCGTGGTGTTCGTGGGCTACCAGGGGGAGGGCACCCTGGGCCGCGCCCTGCTGGAGGGTGTGAAGAGCGTGAAGCTCTTCGGCGAGGAGATCGCCGTCCATGCGCAGATCGTGAACTTCCAGGGTCTCTCCTCCCACGCGGACCGGAACCACCTGCTCTCTTGGATCCAGGCCATCCAGGCCCCCAAGCCCCAGCATGTGTTCGTGGTCCACGGGGACCGGGAGGTGGCGCCCTTCTTCGCCAAGACCATCCAGGGCCTGGGCTTCACCGCCCACGCGCCCCAGTACACGGAGGTGTACGACCTGATCGCCGACAAGGTGACCGAGCCCGGCTACCTGCCTGAGCGGAAGGCCAGGACCACCGGCGGTATGCGGGCCAGCGCGGCCTACGAGCGGCTGGTGGCCGTGGGCAACATGCTTATGGAGAGCATCAAGCGCAGCCGCGGGCGGGACAACAAGTCCCTGGCCCGGTTCGCGGACCAGCTGCGGCAGCTGCTGGAGAAGTGGGAGAGCTAAGGCAGCTCCCTTGCCAGAGAGAAGGCGGCCTGGAACGCGGCCTCCAGCTCCATGCTGTGGAGCTGCGCCGCCGCATCCTCGTATTTTTCGACGGTGTTCCAGCTGTCGTCCGGAAGCAGGTCCCGGAGCCGCAGGGACAGGCGAGCGGTCAGGCGGGAGACTTCCCGGTACTCCGGGGAGGGGAGATAGGAGGGGAGGAGCTCCTCCTTGGCGTATTCGTAGAGAACTTGCATCAGGTCTGTCATACGAAAAAGCACCTCCTGTATACGCGGATTGTACGTATTTATAATATACGCGCAAAACGCGTGTGTCAAGAGGCTTGGGAGAGATTTCATGATAAAATTCGCGGAGCGACTGCGTGAATTGCGAAAAGAGCGTCATGTCACGCAAAAGGGCATGGGGGAAATTTTGGGTGTTCAGCTGCGTTCCTACCAATGCTATGAGAGCGGCGACCGCCGCCCGGACTATGAGAAATTGGTGGCCCTGGCGGACTATTTCGGCGTTACCACGGACTATCTGCTGGGGCGGAGCGACGTGCGGGGTTGAATCCGTTTCCTGCGCCTGTTGGGGCCGACGACCCCGGCGGCCCGCTGGTAAGACTTCCCCTGGAATGTGTAGGGGCGGTTATCAACCGCCCGGGGAAATGCAGGCCGCCGGACGGCGGCCAAGAGGGTCTGGCTCCCGCCAGGGGGCTTGCCCAGCCAGGATGCACCCCCCATTTTCTTTTCCATCTTGTGGAAAAGAAAACGGGCCGTGCACGGTCCAAAAGAAAAGGCCGCTTGGCGCGCTCCGGCGCGTTCGTGCCTCCGCGCGACGGGGGTCGGCGGATCGGTGCAAGCGCCGATTTTGGCCTGCCTTCGGGCACGCTATCATCTTCTGCGATTTCTGGGACTGCCGTCCCGTGGCGGATGGTGCGGAGGTCGTCGGGGTGGTTATCGCATTGTCTCTGCTTCTCTTTTCGCTGCCGCTGGCCGTCCCGCGCGGGAACTGGTGCAACGGGCGGATGTGGACATCCGCCCGAAAGCATAAACCCCTACGACCACCCGGGTAGCGCGTAGCGAAGCGGAACGCGCGGAAAGAGGAGCCGGTCAAATGCGTCCTTGCACCCCGACCCAAGACGCACCCGCGCCGCGGGAATCCGCCATCAAGCCTGTACCGCACCCCGCCGCGCCCGTCGGGGAGCCATCGCAGACCCGCAGGCACCATCTCACGCCGACCCCCGTACAGCAACTTTGCACCAGAGGTGCAAAGTTGCGGCCAAAGCGCCTTTTTCTCTTACACCGGGCGCGGCGCGTTCTCTTTTTGGGTAAGACCAAAAAGAGAATGGGGGGCGCATCTGCCTAGCCATCAGCATGGCTGAAATTCCAGCGTCCAATGGGACGCACCCCCCGGAGGTATCTATGGATCGACTTCATGAAAACCGCATCTACACCGGCACGGTGGAATCCTACTCCAGCGAGGGTTTGGGCATCGTCCGCCTGGACGGCGCCGTGGTGTTCGTCCCTCAGGCCGTCCGGGGGGAAACCATCGACCTGAAAATCACCAAGGTGATGAAGACCGCCGCCGCAGGGGAGATCGTGAAGATCCACAAGCCCTCTCCCGACCGGGCCCAGCCCGAGTGCCCCGATTACGGCCGGTGCGGCGGGTGCGACTTCCAGCACCTGACGTACCCCGAGGAGCTGTGGGCCAAGCGCCAGCGGGTCCAGGACGCCCTGACCCGCCTGGGGGGCGCAGACATCCGGGTGGAGGAGATCCTGGGGGCGAAGAACCCCCTCCACTACCGCAACAAGAGCCAGTACCCCGTGGGCGCGGACGGCGCCATCGGCTTCTACCGGGCCCGGTCCCATCAGGTGGTGCCGGTGAAGCGGTGCTTGATCCAGCCCGAGGCGGCGGACAAAACCGCCGCGGCGGTGGGGGAGTGGATGCGGCGCTACAAGGTCCCCGCCTACGACGAGGCCACCGGAAAGGGACTGGTGCGCCACGTGTACGTCCGGGTGAACCGGAAGGGCGAGAGCCTTTGCTGTGTGGTAATCAACGGCAGGCAGGCCCCCCGGGAGCCGGAGCTGGCCGCCTATGTCTGCGCCGCCGTGCCCCGCACCGCGGGAGTGCTGGTGAACAGCAACACGAAGCGGGGCAACGTGATTCTGGGGGAGAGGTACCGCACCCTCTGGGGGCGGGACTATCTGATGGACACCCTCTGCGGCCTGGAGTTCAAGCTGTCGGTGCCCTCCTTTTACCAGGTGAACCGGGATCAGGCGGAAGCGTTGTACGGCAAGGCCCTGGATTATGCCGGCCTGACGGGGCGGGAGACGGTGCTGGACCTGTACTGCGGCATCGGCACCATTACGCTGTGCCTGGCGAAGCGGGCCGGACGGGTCATCGGTGCGGAGATCGTGCCGGCGGCCATCCGGGACGCCAAAGAGAACGCCGCCCGGAACCACATTGAAAACGCGGAATTCTTCTGCGGCGACGCGGCTGAGACAGCCGCACGGCTGGAGACGGAGGGCCTGCGGCCGGACGTCATCACCGTGGACCCGCCCCGGAAAGGGCTGGCGCCGGAGGTGATCGGCTCCATCGCGGCCATGGGGCCGGAGCGGGTGGTGTATGTCTCCTGCGACCCCGCCACGCTGGGCCGGGACGTGAAGCGGTTCGGAGAGCTGGGTTACCGGGCCGTCCGGGCCTGTGCAGTGGACATGTTTCCCGCCACACGGCATGTTGAGAGCGTGGTGCTGCTGGAGAGGAGTTGACCAAAATGGCAGTTTCAAAATTCCGGATTTATGACTACTGGAAAGACAAAGCCATCACGAAAAAATTTGAAATCAAGCCGGTGTCCGCGTGCACGAAGGAGGACGACGCACTTTCCATAACAGAATTTCCTGATGAGATTTTTTGCTGGGCTTGTCAGATGCCGCCGTATCAACAGGGGACACATCGGACACTCAGCGGACTTTGGAATGGAGACACACTTTTACAGCGGTCCCATATTTTGGAAAAGTCCCTGAATGGAGAGGATAAACCCGAGAATTATTTTCTGCTGTGTCCGCAATGTCACGCGGAATCTCCGGATACGACGGACGCGAAGCTCTTTTTCGCGTGGGTCCGGTATAAGCGGACGCATGAGAACTATTCCATGGTGCTTCGGAGGGATATGAAAAAGGCGGCGGAGATTCTGGGAGTGGACCAGAACCTTGTGGAGGAGCGATTTGCCGCGCTGCGGCTGACCCGGCTGGAAGAGGATGCGTATATTCGAGACTATATTGTCAAAAACTGTGCGATGCATGGCAGCTTTCTTGCGCCGCTCTCCCGCATGATGATCCTGCAAAAATGGATTCTGGACCCGGAGGAACAGAAAAAGTTTGCCGCCTGGCGGAGGACGCTGCCTGAAGAAGAGACTGGTGAGAAGGAGCCAACATAAATATCTCAAAAGAGATCATTCCGCAAGGACTGAAGAATAAAACAGTTGTCAAACACAGTTTGAGGGTGTATGATAAATCACAAATCAGGGCGGTCACTGCCAGAGAACCGAAACAGGAGGAGTATTATGAACAAAACGGCAAGCATGGTCTTGAAGATCATCGGCGCCAGCCTGGCATTCGCAGCGGTTATCTGCCTGCTGATCGGCGGCTGGCATGACCTCAGCGTGGGATACAGCGGTATGAAGAAGCGGCTGGCCCGGAAATTCGGCTCCGAGTACGACGACTACGCCGACGAAGAGCTCTACGAGTAATCCAGAGCATAAAAAGGACCCCATCCAGATGGATGGGGCCCTTTTCTGCGTTTTTTCCGCCACAGGGCAACAAAAAACGGCTGGAAGAAATCCCCAACCGCAACGAAATTCCCCTTGACAGAGGAAAAAAACCATGGTAAAATAAGACGCTTATATGATGGCAGAGGATATTCCGCCATTTTTTATCGTTGAGATAACGATAGCATATTTCCCAGAACAATGCAAGAGCGGGATGCAGGAATTTTAACAACGATACCGTGCGTATCATTCCTGGCCGCGCCACCCGAAAAACCACGCGCCCGGCAGGACAGGGCGGGGCGCACAGAAGAAAGGTGAATGAGAAGATGGCCAAAGACAAGTACTACGGAAAGACCCTTCGTAAGAACTTCGCCAGGCACGAGGAAGTCATGCCCATGCCCAACCTTCTGGAGATCCAGAAGAAGTCTTACCAGGAGTTTTTGGACACCGGCCTCCGGGAGGTGTTCAACGACGTGGGCGCGATCACGGACTATCAGGGCAACCTGGAGCTGACCTTCATCGACTACAAGATGGATGAGGCGCCCAAGTACGACGTGGAGGAGTGCAAGGCCCGGGATGCCACCTACGCCGCGCCGCTGAAGGTGAAGGTCCGCCTTCGGAACAAGGAGACCGAGGAGATCAAGGAGCAGGAGATCTTCATGGGCGACTTCCCGCTGATGACCCACTCCGGCACCTTTGTTATCAACGGCGCCGAGCGCGTCGTGGTTTCCCAGATCGTCCGGTCCCCCGGTGTGTACTACGGCAAGGAGACGGACATCAAGACCGACCTGCCCATCCTCACCTCCACTGTCATCCCCAACCGGGGCGCCTGGCTGGAGTATGAGACCGACGCCAACGAGGTCTTCTGGGTCCGCATCGACAAGAACCGCAAGCTCCCCATCACCTGCCTGATCCGGGCCCTGGGCCTGAAGACGGACCAGGAGATCCTGGACCAGTTCGGCGACGATCCCCGCATCGTCACCACCCTGGAGAAGGACCCCTGCAAGAACTACGAGGACGCCATGCTGGAGATCTACCGGCGCCTGCGTCCCGGCGAGCCCCCCACGGTGGAGGCCAGCGAGACCCTGATCCACAACCTGTTCTTCGACCCCCGGCGCTACGACCTGTCCACCGTGGGCCGGTACAAGTTCAACAAGAAGCTGTCCCTGTGGCAGCGCATCCCCGGCTACAAGCTGGTCTATCCCGTGGCAGATCCTGCCACCGGTGAGCTCCTGTTTGATGAGGGCCATCTGCTGACCAAGGACGATGCCCGCCTGCTGGATACGGTCGGCGTGGGAGAGGTCACCATCGACGTGGAGGGAGCGCCCCTGCGGGTCATGTCCAATAAGATGTGCGACCTGAGCCATTATGTGGACTTCGATCCCCTGGCCGAGTGCGGTATCAAGGAGCGGGTGCGCTTCGACGTGCTGCAGGAGCTGCTGGGCCAGTACAGCGGCGAGGAGCTGAAGGACCAGATCCGCCTGCACCGGGCCGATCTGGTGCCCAAGCATATCATCATTGATGATATCCTCACCTCCATCAACTATATGAACGGCCTGGCCCGGGGCATCTCCGTGAAGGATGACATCGACCACCTGGGCAACCGCCGCCTGCGCTGCGTGGGCGAGCTGCTGCAGAACCAGTTCCGCATCGGCTTTTCCCGGATGGAGCGGGTAATCCGGGAGCGCATGACCATCCAGGACCTGGATGTGGTCACCCCCCAGAGCCTCATCAACATCCGCCCCGTCACTGCCGCCATCAAGGAGTTCTTCGGCTCCAGCCCCCTGAGCCAGTTCATGGATCAGACCAACCCCCTGGCGGAGCTGACCCACAAGCGGCGTCTTTCCGCCCTGGGCCCCGGCGGCCTCTCCCGCGAGCGTGCCAGCATGGAGGTCCGCGACGTCCATTACAGCCATTACGGCCGCATGTGCCCCATCGAGACCCCTGAAGGTCCCAACATCGGCCTGATCTCTTATCTCGCCACCTATGCCCGGATCAATGAGTACGGCTTTATTGAGGCGCCCTACCGGGCGGTGGACAAGGAGACCTTCCACGTCTCCGACGAGATTGTCTATATGACCGCCGACGAGGAGGACAACTACATCGTCGGCCAGGCTGCTGAGCCTCTGGACGAGAACGGCTGCCTCATCAACGCCCGTATCACGGCCCGGCACCGGGACGAGATCGTGGAGGTGGACAAGGAGCGGGTGGACTACATCGATGTGTCCCCCCGGATGATGGTCTCCATCGCGACGGCCATGATCCCCTTCCTGCCCAACGACGACGCCAACCGCGCCCTGATGGGCGCCAACATGCAGCGTCAGGCCGTGCCTCTGCTGCGTCCCCACGCGCCCATTGTGGGCACCGGCATGGAGCACAAGATCTGCATCGACTCTGAGATCGCTGTCCTGGCGGAGGGCGACGGCGTGGTGACCTCTGTGGACGCCCGCCACATCACCGTCAAGTACGACAGCGGCGAGGTCAAGGACTACAAGCTGACCAAGTTCCTCCGGTCCAACCACGGCACCTGCATCAACCAGCGGCCCATCGTGGAGGTGGGCGAGCGGGTTCACGGCTGGGGCACCGACGAGAACGGCCAGACCGTGGATCCCACCGTCCTGGCGGACGGCCCCGCCACTGAGCAGGGCGAGATCGCCCTGGGCCAGAACATCCTGGTTGGCTTCATGACCTGGGAGGGCTACAACTACGAGGACGCCGTGCTGCTGAACGAGCGTCTGGTGCGGGAGGACCTGTATACCTCCATCCACATCGAAGAGTACGAGATCGACGCCCGGGACACCAAGCTGGGCCCGGAGGAGATCACAAGAGACATCCCCAATGTGGGCGAGGACGCCCTGAAGGATCTGGACGAGAACGGCATCATCCGCATCGGCGCAGAGGTCCGTTCCGGCGACATCCTGGTGGGCAAGGTCACGCCCAAGGGCGAGACCGACCTCACCGCCGAGGAGCGGCTGCTGCGGGCCATCTTCGGTGAGAAGGCCCGGGAGGTCCGGGACACCTCTCTGAAGGTCCCCCACGGCGAGAGCGGCATCATCGTGGACGCCAAGGTCTTCACCCGGGAGAACGGCGACGAGCTGGGGCCCGGCGTGAACATGGTAGTGCGGGTGTATATCGCCCAGCGCCGGAAGATCCAGGTGGGCGACAAGATGGCAGGCCGCCACGGCAACAAGGGTGTCGTGTCCCGGGTCCTGCCGCAGGAGGATATGCCCTTCCTGCCCGACGGCACGCCGCTGGACATCGTGCTGAACCCCCTGGGCGTGCCCAGCCGTATGAACATCGGCCAGGTGCTGGAGGTCCATCTGGGCTACGCCGCCCAGAAGCTGGGCTGGAAGGTGGCCACCCCCATCTTCGACGGCGCGTCTTACAGCGACATTCAGGAGCTGCTGCAGCAGGCGGGCCTGGATCCTGAGGGCAAGAGCGTGCTGTACGATGGCCGCACCGGTGAGCCCTTCGACAACAAGGTCACCGTGGGCTACGTGTACTTCCTGAAACTGCACCATCTGGTGGACGACAAGATCCACGCCCGCTCCACCGGCCCGTACTCCCTGGTTACTCAGCAGCCGCTGGGCGGCAAGGCCCAGTTCGGCGGCCAGCGCTTCGGCGAAATGGAAGTCTGGGCCCTGGAGGCCTATGGCGCGGCCTATACCCTGCAGGAGATCCTGACGGTGAAGTCTGACGACGTCACCGGCCGCGTCCGGACCTACGAGGCCATCGTCAAGGGCCACAACGTGCCCCAGCCCGGTGTGCCGGAGTCCTTCAAGGTGCTGGTGAAGGAGCTGCAGTCCCTGTGCCTGGACATTCAGGTGCTGGACAAGGACGGCAACGTCATCGAACTGAAGGAAGACGAGGACGCTATGGACACCTTCAACCTGGCCCGGATGGACGCCGACGATGACCGGCACCGCGCCTTCTCCGAAGAGGCGGAGTTCCAGGATTCCGGCTTTGACATCGAGGACGCCCCGGAGGATGCCGGCGCGGACATCGACGTGGACTTCGACGACGAATGATCCAGGATCGTATTGTTCGTCAACTCAACAATTCTGGATCATGTAAGGAGGAAATCGCAAGATGATCGACAACAACACTGGCAACAACATTGCCTTTGACGCGATTAAGATCGGCATGGCCTCTCCGGAGCAGATCCGCGCCTGGTCCTATGGCGAGGTGAAAAAGCCGGAGACCATCAACTACCGCACCCTGAAGCCGGAGCGGGACGGCCTGTTCTGCGAGCGCATCTTCGGACCCACCAAGGACTGGGAGTGCCACTGCGGCAAGTACAAGAAGATCCGCTACAAGGGCAAGATCTGCGACCGCTGCGGCGTCGAAGTCACCCGGGCCAAGGTCCGCCGGGAGCGCATGGGCCACATCGAGCTGGCCACCCCCGTCTCCCACATCTGGTATTTCAAGGGCATCCCCTCCCGGATGGGTCTGCTGCTGGACATCAGCCCCCGGATCCTGGAAAAGGTGCTGTATTTCGCCAACTATATCGTCACCGACCCCGGTGAGACTCCGCTGACCAAGAATCAGATCCTCTCCGAGAAGGAGTACCGGGATTACCGTGAGAAGTATGAGGACGACTTCCAGGCCGGCATGGGCGCCGAAGCCGTGAAGAAGCTGCTCCAGGACGTGGACCTGGAGGCCCTCTCCGCCCAGCTCCACGCAGAGCTGAAGGATGCCTCCGGCCAGAAGAAGGCCCGGATCGTCAAGCGGCTGGAGGTGGTGGACGCCTTCCGTCTGTCCGGCAACAAGCCGGAGTGGATGGTCATCGACGTGCTGCCTGTTATCCCGCCGGAGCTGCGCCCCATGGTGCAGCTGGACGGCGGCCGGTTCGCCACGTCCGACCTGAACGACCTGTACCGCCGGGTCATCAACCGGAACAACCGACTGAAGCGGCTGATCCAGCTGAACGCCCCAGATATCATCGTCCGCAATGAGAAGCGGATGCTCCAGGAGGCTGTGGACGCCCTGATCGACAACGGCCGCCGGGGCCGCGCCGTCACCGGCGCCAACAACCGGGCGCTGAAGTCCCTCAGCGATCTGTTAAAGGGCAAGCAGGGGCGGTTCCGCCAGAACCTGCTGGGCAAGCGCGTGGACTACTCCGGCCGTTCCGTTATCGTGGTCGGCCCCGAGCTGAAAATCTATCAGTGCGGCGTGCCCAAGGAGATGGCCGTGGAGCTGTTCCGTCCCTTCATCATGAAAAAGCTGGTGGAGGACGGCACTGCCAACAACATCAAGTCCGCCAAGAAGATGGTGGACAAGGGCGTCACCGAGGTGTGGGACGCTCTGGATGTCATCATCAAGGACCACCCCGTCATGCTGAACCGCGCTCCGACGCTGCACCGTCTGGGCATCCAGGCCTTCGAGCCGGTGCTGGTGGACGGCCGGGCCTTGAAGCTGCACCCCCTGAACTGCACCGCCTTCAACGCGGACTTCGACGGCGACCAGATGGCCATTCACGTGCCCCTGTCGGCCGAGGCCCAGGCGGAGGCCCGCATCCTGATGCTCTCCGCCAACAACCTGCTGCGTCCCCAGGACGGCGGCCCTGTCACCGTGCCTACCCAGGACATGGTGCTGGGCTCCTACTACCTGACCATGGACCGCATGGGCAAGGCGGAGAAGGGCGCCGAGACCATCTGGTGCGAGGATGCCGGCGACACCAACCTCACCGCTCACTCCATCGTGGACGCGGATGACTTTGTGGCCGCCAACGACGCCCTGGAGAAGGGGCAGAAGAAGGCCGCCTACCGCCCTCTCCACTTCTACGCCAGCGAGGAAGAGGCCCTCATGGCCTACAACGACCATGTGATTGGGCCCCACTGCCCCATCGGCGTGCGCCGCACCATGACCGTGGACGGCGTCAGCCACACCGCTGTGGTAGAGTCCACCCCCGGCCGTATCATCTTCAACCAGAACATCCCTCAGGACCTGGGCTTTGTGGACCGGACCGATCCCGCCCACGTCTGCGACTATGAGGTGACCTTCACCTGCGGCAAGAAGCAGCTGGGCCAGATCGTAGACCGCACCATCAACAAGCACGGCTTCACCGTGGCCGCTGAGGTGCTGGACGCCATCAAGGCCACCGGCTACAAGCACTCCACCCTGGCGGCCATCACGGTCTCCATCGCGGATATGACCGTGCCCCCCAAGAAGTACGAGCTGGTGGCGGCCTCCGAGCAGAAGGTGCTGGACATTGAGAACCAGTACAAGATGGGCTTCATGACCGAGCACGAGCGCTACAAGCAGGTGGTGCAGGTGTGGGAGAAGACCACCAACGATGTCTCTGACGCCCTGCAGAAGAACCTGGACCGCTATAACCCCATTTTCATGATGGCGGACTCCGGCGCCCGCGGTTCTATGAAGCAGATCCGCCAGCTGGCTGGTATGCGTGGCCTGATCGCCAACACCGCCGGTCGCACCATCGAGATCCCCATCAAGGCGAACTACCGCGAGGGCCTGACCGCCCTGGAGTACTTCATCTCCTCCAGAGGCGCCCGGAAGGGCCTGGCCGACACGGCTCTGCGTACCGCAGACTCCGGTTACCTGACCCGCCGCATGGTGGACGTCTCCCAGGATGTCATCATCCGGGAGGAGGACTGCCACGTGACCCACGGCATCAAGGTCTCCGAGATCAGCGAGAACGGCCAGGTGATCGAGAAGTTCTCCGACCGGCTCCGGGGCCGTTTCCTGGTGGGCGATGTGGTGGACGCCGATACCGGCGAGGTGCTGCTGTCCAGCACCAAGATGATGGACGAGAACGACGCCAAGATCCTGGAGACCCACAAGTGGGTCCAGGCCAACTACCGCGACGGCGACCGCTGCACCTTCGACCCGGCGGTTGACGAGCACCCCACCGTCATGATCCGCACCGTGCTGACCTGCAAGGCCCACAGCGGCGTGTGCGCCAAGTGCTACGGCATGAACCTGGCCACCCAGCAGCCTGTGGGTCCGGGCGAGGCAGTCGGCATCATTGCCGCCCAGTCCATCGGCGAACCCGGCACCCAGCTGACCATGCGTACCTTCCACACCGGCGGTCTGGCCGGCGGCGACATCACCCAGGGTCTTCCCCGTGTCGAAGAACTGTTTGAGGCCCGTAAGCCCAAGCGGATGGCTACTCTGGCAGAGATCGGCGGCACGGTCAAGTTCGAAGAGACCAGCAAGGGCAGCCTGGTGAACATCGTCATCACCGCACCTGACGGGGACACCCGCACCTACGCGGTGCCTCACACCGGCCTGCTGGTGAAGGATGGCGACGTGATCGAGGCCGGCCACCAGCTGACCTACGGTGCGTTGAATCCCCACGAGGTGCTGCGCATTCGCGGCGCTGACGCCGTGTACAACTACCTGATCCAGGAGGTCCTGCGGGTGTACCGCCAGCAGGGCGTGGATATCAACGATAAGCATATCGAGATCATCGTCCGCCAGATGATGCGCAAGGTCCGTCTGGAGGACGCCGGCGACACCAAGCTGCTGGACGGCTCTATGGTGGACGTCCTGGAGCTGGACGACGCCAACGAGGAGATCGACCGCCGCAACGCCGCCGGTGAGCGGCAGGAGAACGGCGAGCCTCTGCGCCACGCCGTAGGCACCCAGCTGCTGATGGGCATCACGAAGGCATCTCTCGCCACGGACTCCTTCCTGTCCGCCGCCTCCTTCCAGGAGACCACCAAGGTCCTGACGGAGGCCGCCATCAAGGGCAAGGCCGACCATCTGGTGGGCCTGAAGGAGAATGTCATCATCGGCAAGCTGATCCCTGCCGGCACGGGCCTGACGGCCTACCACACCTTTGCTGAGGAGTTGGTTCCCGGCCCGGCGCCTGTTGAGGCCGCCCCGGAGCCCATTCCCGCAGAGCTGTGATTCGCCGGACATCCCGCAGACACAAGACCGGGAGAGAGCCTGACCGCTTGCGGTCAGGCTCTCTTTTCAGATGCCGGGCATCGAGAGGCGGGGTGAAGGAGACGCCCCGCAGCCCGGGGCTGAAACGGTTCTGCTGAGAAGCGGATGACCAACGCCCCCCTTTATTTAAAATATCAAAGCTCCCTTGTTCCCAGGCGCACTGCGCCGTATCCGGACGGCGGCCAGAAACGGCCCGGAAACAGGGAGAAGTTCTCCTAAGATGTCTCCAGGTATCCGGCACGCCCGGGAGATGGGGAAAACGTCCAAAAGTCTGCGGATCATGGAAAATTTTTACCGAAAAATGTCTTGACGGATATGTTTCCCCATGGTATAATCCAAAAATGCGCGGATATTAGGATTCTGCGGATTTTGCCATGCGTTTCAGGAGGAATTTCCCGTGATCTCGGAGCTTGCTTCCCAGGAGAAGGTCATCGGCGTGAAGCAGTCCCGCAAGGCGATCCGGGAAGGCCGGGCCAAGCGGGTCTATCTCGCCTGTGACGCCGATCCCGCCATCACCGAGCCGGTGGCCGCCAGCTGTGCGGAGGCCGGCATCCCCGTAGAGACGGACTACACACTGTCCCAGCTGGGCCAGGCGTGCCGGATCAGCGTGGGCGCGTCCGTGGTGGCCGTCCTCTCCGCATAAAGAAATGGTTTTTTTCGGAATAGCTTCACCGCGTTCCGTAAAAAATAAGGGCTGTCGTGGTTACACGGCAGCGAAATTATGAAAGAAAGGAGAAATACACCGAATGCCTACTTTTAACCAGCTGGTCCGTAAAGGAAGAGAACAGGCTACCTACAAGTCCACTTCTCCCGCTCTGCAGTTTGGTCTGAACACCCTGAAGAACAAGACCACCGATCTGCCTTCTCCCCAGAAGAGAGGCGTGTGCACCGCCGTGAGAACCGCGACCCCCAAGAAGCCCAACTCCGCCCTGCGTAAGATCGCCCGTGTGCGTCTGACCAACGGCTACGAAGTCACCGCTTACATTCCCGGCGTGGGCCACTCCCTGCAGGAGCACTCCGTCGTGATGATCCGCGGTGGCCGTGTCAAGGATCTCCCCGGTGTCCGTTACCACATCATCCGCGGTACGCTGGATACCCAGGGCGTCTCCGGCCGTATGCAGGCTCGTTCCAAATACGGTGCCAAGCGGCCCAAGCAGAAGTAAGTCTGCGAACTGAGAGCTTTGCCGAATAGGTTTATATAGATGGCGGCCTCCGGGCCGCTGGGATGACCTCTTTGGCAGGCATCCACGGAAGGCTGCAATACGCCTTTTGAGTACCTATGAGATCATAGAATTATTATGAAGGAGGGAAGCATAGTGCCCAGAAGAGGTAATGTTCCCAAGAGAGAGATCCTGCCGGATCCCGTTTACGGCTCCGTCCTGGTCACCCGGCTGATCAATAGTGTCATGCTGGATGGCAAGAAGGGCGTGGCCCAGAAGGTGGTCTACGGTGCCTTCGACCAGATCAAGGAGAAGACCGAGAAAGACCCCATCGAAGTGTTCAACCAGGCCATGGAGAATATCATGCCCAGCCTGGAAGTCAAGGCCCGCCGTGTGGGCGGCGCCACCTATCAGGTCCCCATGGAGGTCCGTCCCGCCCGCCGCACGACCCTGGGTCTGCGCTGGCTGACGGCCTACGCCCGTTCCCGCAGCGAGCGCACCATGGCTGAGCGCCTGGCCGGCGAACTCATGGACGCCGCCAACAACACCGGCAGCGCCGTGAAGAAGCGCGAGGAAGTCCACAAGGCAGCCGAGGCCAACAAGGCGTTCGCCCATTTCCGCTGGTAAGTTAGGAGAAACAGTATGCCGAGAAAAACACCTCTTGAAAATACCCGTAATATCGGCATTATGGCTCACATCGATGCAGGCAAGACGACGACTACCGAGCGTATCCTGTTCTACACCGGCGTGAACTATAAGATCGGTGAGACCCATGATGGCACCGCCACCATGGACTGGATGGCCCAGGAGCAGGAGCGCGGCATCACCATCACGTCCGCCGCCACCACCTGCTACTGGTCCGGTTCCAAGAACCAGTTCAAGCCCACCCGGATTAACATCATCGACACTCCGGGCCACGTGGACTTCACCGTGGAGGTGGAGCGCTCCCTGCGCGTGCTGGACGGCTCTGTCACCGTGCTGTGCGCCAAGGGCGGCGTGGAGCCCCAGTCTGAGACTGTGTGGCGCCAGGCCGATAACTACAAGGTCCCCCGGATGATCTATGTCAACAAGATGGACATCATGGGCGCCGACTTCTACAACGTGCTCCGCATGATTGAGGAGCGCCTGAAGTGCAACGCCGTGCCCATCCAGCTCCCCATCGGCAGCGAGGATACCTTTAAAGGCATCATCGACCTGATCGAGATGGACGCGGACATCTACTATGACGATCTGGGCAAGGATATGCGCGTGGAGCCCATCCCCGCGGACATGGTGGACCTGGCAAACGAGTACCGGGAGAAGCTGATGGACGCCGTGTCCATGGTGGACGAGTCTATCATGGAGGCATATCTGGCTGGCGAGGAAGTTCCCACGGCCAAGATCCGTGCGGCCATCCGCAAGGCCACGATCGCCAATGAGATGGTGCCCGTCACCTGCGGCACGTCTTACCGCAACAAGGGCGTGCAGAAGCTGCTGGATGCCATCGTGGACTATATGCCCTCTCCCCTGGACATTCCGCCCATCAAGGGCGTGAACCCCAAGACTGATGAGGAGGACGAGCGTCCTGCGGACGACAACGCCCCCTTCTCCGCCCTGGCGTTCAAGATCATGACCGACCCCTATGTGGGCCGCCTGAGCTTCTTCCGCGTCTATTCCGGCCATCTGACCACCGGTTCCTCCGTGCTGAACAGCACCAAGAACGTCAAGGAGCGTATCGGCCGGATCCTGCAGATGCACGCCAACCACCGGGAGGATATCGAGGAGGTCTTCTCCGGCGATATCGAGGCTGCCGTGGGTCTGAAGAACACCACCACCGGCGACACCCTGTGCGATGAAAAGGCACCCATCATCCTGGAGTCCATGGAGTTCCCCGAGCCCGTCATCCGCGTGGCCATCGAGCCCAAGACCAAGGCCGGCCAGGAGAAGATGACCATGGGCCTCATCAAGCTGGCCGAGGAGGATCCCACCTTCAAGACCTACACGGATGAGGAGACCGGCCAGACCATCATCGCCGGCATGGGCGAGCTGCACCTGGAGATCATCGTGGACCGCCTGCTGCGCGAGTTCAAGGTGGAGGCCAACGTGGGCGCACCTCAGGTCGCCTACAAGGAGACCATCAAGAAGGCCGTGGACCAGGACACCAAGTATGCCCGTCAGTCCGGCGGCAAGGGCCAGTACGGCCATGTCAAGATCCACGTGGAGCCCAACGAGTCCGGCAAGGGCTACGAGTTTGTCAACGCCATCGTGGGCGGCGCCGTTCCCAAGGAGTATATCCCGGCTGTCGACGCCGGTATCCAGGGCGCCATGAACGCCGGCGTGGTGGCCGGCTTCCCCGTGGTGGATGTGAAGGTCACTCTGTACGACGGCTCCTATCATGAGGTGGACTCCTCTGAAATGGCGTTCAAGATCGCCGGCTCCATGGCCTTCAAGGAGGCCTGCCGCAAGGCCGATCCCACGCTGCTGGAGCCCATCATGAAGGTCAGTGTCATCGTGCCCGATGAGTATATGGGCGATGTCATCGGCGACCTGAACAGCCGCCGCGGCCAGATCATCCAGCTGGAGGCCCGTCCCGGCGCCCAGCAGATCGACGCCTACGTGCCCCTGGCCGAGATGTTCGGCTATGCCACCGATCTGCGCTCCCGCACCCAGGGCCGCGGCCAGTACACCATGGAGCCCAGCCACTACGTGGAGATCCCGAAGAATATCCGGGATAAGATCGTGGAGACCCGCAATAAGCCCCAGGCGTAAGGAAAAAGGGATTGATTTTCCCTCCATTATACGGTAAAATAAGCAATGCTGAGAAAAACCGCATTGCACCCAACAGATTTTGAAAATTGACAGGAGGATTTTCAAATGGCTAAGCAGAAATTTGAAAGAACCAAGCCCCATGTTAACATCGGCACCATTGGTCACGTCGACCATGGCAAGACCACGCTGACTGCCGCCATTACCAAGTGGCTGTCTCTGCAGGGCAAGGCTCAGTTCGAGGCTTATGACTCCATCGACAAGGCCCCCGAGGAGAAGGAGCGCGGCATTACCATCAACACCGCTCACGTGGAGTATGAGACCGAGAAGCGTCACTATGCCCACGTGGACTGCCCGGGCCACGCCGACTATATCAAGAACATGATTACCGGCGCTGCCCAGATGGACGGTGCTATCCTGGTTATCGCCGCTTCCGACGGCCCCATGGCTCAGACTCGTGAGCACATCCTGCTGGCCCGTCAGGTGGGCGTGCCCGCCATCGTCGTGTTCCTGA
>OOCU01000115.1_pt1 | contig 95852 bp, 80 predicted proteins | sample 1671781 | NCBI WGS metagenome assembly OOCU01 (sample SAMN06348192, study PRJEB24527) | human gut metagenome | reverse complement strand
GCAGGTTGTCATCTTCGGGCAGTACCCTGTCGGCATTGCGCAGTACCCGTACATCCTTGCAGAGTTCTTCCAGTTTGGCGTACAGCTTCTGCATCCATACGCTGAAATCGTCATTGTCTATATACATGATTGCTTCATTTTTCTGATTATACATTATGGTTTGTCAATCGATTGATGAAGCAAAGTTCAGAAAACGAGAGCAAAGAAAATAAGGGAATGGTACATCCACTCCCCTATAAATCATCCACATCTAATTGATTATCAAATAAAAATATTTAAAAATAATCGTATCCATTATCTTTACTCTTTTTGATAATAGCAGATTTCAGCCTATCTAAAAAGTCTGTAATTTTAGTAGGTTTTCGTTTAATAACTGCAATTTCCTTTTTGTATATATCACCAAAATTTATATTAAACATTTTCTTAAAAATACGTGATATATCACTTAGAAAAACATCCTTGTTATCAATGCGAATAATACCATCTTTGATATAGAAAATGCCACAAACTAATTCCATTATATCTATAATTTTAATTACCTCACTGTTTAAATAAAAGGGAGATTTCCAATCTGATTCAATGTTAATGAAAAATTTGGGGTATTCCATTTGCCGATAGATTAGTTCTTGCTCCATATTTATTAAAGATAACAGTTTGTCAAGATATATAATTTTTAACTTACTATTTTCCGTAGGTGAAGTTTCTTCTAAAGCCTTAATTGTTCCAAAATCTATATAACTCATATTTAATTGCCTAATACGTGTTTTGTTATCATTTTCTTTATTAAGGTAATCGAATAATTCTTCTACAAATTCAAGATATGCAGCAGTAATAGCTTCTATCTCAGATTTTTCCTTTTGGCAAGGGTGTTTTAATAACTTATATATCTGTTTTTCTGCTAAATTCCAGTTTGCCATAATTAACTTAAGTAGCTATCGTGAGCATTTTATAAGTTCTTTGCAATTTTCTGCCATTTCTTTTGTCTGTGTTTATAAAATTTAAGAGTCCACCAAGCAACAAGTGGGGTTAGATAACCAGCATACAATTCAACACTATCGGTATATCTTGTAACATTTTCGGTAATCTTTTCCATTTGAATATAATGATTCCATATAGTTACTCTTTTATTATACTCATTTGAAACTATTTCTCTTGCTTCTTTATCTATCTTAATTATGTTTATTGTATGTTTTCCAATAGAAATAAATCGATGAAGAAACATCTTAAAATAAAATGTTTCCCCCTCTTTCCAAACAGGAGGAATATTGCCATAAGATATAAAACTTGCTTTGGGTTTACAAATATCCCTTAGCGTTTCAATATCTTGAATCTTGCGCCAAATATTTTCAATGTCAGTTTCAAATACTGACGTCACTACAACTTTGCGCCCCATAACTCTTTTACCTCTCCGTGTCACTAAACAAATCTTTTTTATCATACAGGAATAATTAAAACATTAAACATCTATTTATCTTACACTTATGCTCTTTTTATTAACTTTGTGCAAAGTTAGATGTAAGATACTCTAAAGACAATAGTCATTTATAATGAGATGTAACCTAACTATTTAACAATAAACGTCATAGCAAGCATGATAATTAGTGAAATAGAAAAGAAAGTCATAAATATACTGCCAACATCAAGCATAGAGTTTGATGAAATTGATTATTCCATTCTTGAAAAGAGGAAAAATGACTGGATTAAACTTTCAGAAGTTACACATAGTATCGTATTGGTATTTGATTGCTACACTAATAAATTCATTTTTGTTTCTGATAATATTCCCAAACTATATGGACTTGACTCCCGTAGGTTGTTTATTCACGGACACCAGCCGGTTACTGAGGTTATACATCCGGACGATATAGATTATGGGTTACTTGTAAGAAAAAAAATCTATTCGATATTGCGTTCATTCTCCAATGAAGAAAAAAAGAGCTACAAAGCCATTCATGAAATGAGGATAAGAAATATACGGGGTGAATATATACGCATAATAGAGCAAGAACAAGTTCTTGAGTTAGATAAATCAGGAAATATTTGGCTTATGCTATCGGTTATTGATGTTGATGCAAGCCATGAATCGGAAATTATTAAAAGCCACCTATATAACTTTAAAACTGGAGAACAGATATTTATAGATTTATCTGATACACTGGATGAACCTTTGACAAACCGGGAATTAGAAGTTTTACGATTTATGAAGAAAGGCTTATTAAGTAAAGAGATAGCAGAAACATTGAAAGTTAGTATCAATACAGTGAATAGTCATAGACAGAATATATTACAAAAATTAAAAGCTAACAATTCGATTGAAGCTGTCAACTTCGCTCAAAGACTGGGTTTGTTCAATAAATGCAGTATTGATAAAAGCGAAAAGAGGAATGTTTTGCCATAAATAAAATGAAACTAACAACTTACAATCGTAACAAATAACTATTTTTGTGGCACTATTATAAAAGTTCATGTTAAACACAGAAAACATACAATCACTCATTGATAGTGGAGAAGGCTACAATGTGGAATTTAAGGTTCGTGTTCCTTCAAAGGTTCGTGAACTGACAGAAGAAATATGTGCTTTTGCCAATGCAGACGGAGGATATTTGCTTATTGGAGTAGATGATAACGGACAAGTGGTAGATACTAACTTAGAAAACGATAAGCGTTCTGCCATTCAAGGTTCTATCAGCGAAATATCTCCTGCACTCCACTGTGAATTGTATTCCATAAATATTGGAGATAAAACTGTTTGGGTGATTGATGTTCCGTCCGGCAAGGATAAACCTTATATATTTTCCGGTTCTATCTATGTGCGTGAGGGGGCAAACTCACAGAAACTTCGCACAGCCGAAGAAATGCGCAGCTTCTTTCAGGAGTGTAACAAAATCTTTTTTGACCATATACCCTGCCATTGGTTCAATATTTACACGGATGCAGACGAACAAATGATTAAAGACTTTCGAACAGAAGCAAAACTAAGCCCGTCCACACCCGACAAACAAATCTTTGAAAACTTGGAATTGTTTACCGAAAATGGTACGGCAAAAAACGGTGCAGCAATGTTCTTCGGCAAACAACCTGAACGAAAGTTTCCACACGCTGTTACAAGATGTGTTCTTTTCAAGGGAACGAATAAAGTCTATATTATAGATGACAAAACTTTCGGAGGTTCATTGTACCAACAGTATTTACAGGCTATGTCTTGGCTGGAAAGCAAACTGCAAGTAGCTTATAAAATAGAGGGAACAGGACCAAGAGAGGAAATTTGGGAAATCCCTCTGACCGTATTTAAAGAAGCTATTATAAACGCCCTGTCGCACCGTGATTACTACGAACAAGGCGCAAGCATTATGATAGAAATGTTTGAAGACCGGGTAGAGATTTCCAATCCCGGAGGACTTTTACCTGTTGTAGCTAAAGACTTTGGACACAAAAGCATGACACGTAATCCACTAATATTCGGATTATTTACCCGTATGCACTTGGTAGAAAGAGTTGCATCCGGTATTCCACGTATGCAAGAAGCTATGAGAGAAGCAAATCTTCCTGAACCGGAATTTCATACGGACGGGATGTTTACGGTTATATTCAAAAGAGGTATCAGTATCAAGAATGATACTGTAAATGATACTGTAAATGATACTGTAAACTCAAAAGAACAAGAAGTGCTAAATATCATCAAGCAATATCCGGGACTTAATTCGTCTAAGATTGCAGGATTAATAGGCAAAAGTGTTCCGACTGCTAAACGCTACTTAAATTCTTTGGTTAGATTAGATTTGATAGAGTTTAGAGGGGCACAGAAAAATGGAGGATATTATTGGAATAGCCAAAAGAGATAAAACACCAAGTAAAAATTATCATCATATTTAAAATTAGTATTTACAAATTTGCCCTATGAAAAGTGTCAATATTCTATCTATCATAGAAGCTTATCGAAAACTAAGTAATACACTATTCCAAAAACTTATGAATAGTTACGGAATAATCAGTGGAATAAAAGATTACGAGCTTAATGGTATAGAGTCTTTTGTGAATGAATTATTAAAAATAAAAAATAACATCACCATTGTTAACAACTATTATTTAGGATATTCAATACCACAAATTGGAAAAGAATTTGATTTACTTAGATTTGGTGATAATTATATTATCAACATAGAAATAAAAACGGAGAGTTCAATAGACAAGATATTCAAACAACAGCAAAAGAATAGATACTACCTCGAGTTCTTGGATAAGGAAGTTTATATCTATACCTATATTTTAAATGAAAATAAGCTTTATAAACTCATAATAAAAGATAGTAATAATGAAATAAAAGAAGCGACTTTTAATGAGTTGTGCAACAAGCTGTTTCTTCAAGAAGTAGTAACATTCAACAATATTGATGATTTATTTAATCCATCCGACTATTTAGTTTCTCCTTTCAATTCTCCTGAAAAATTTATGGCAGAAGGATATTTTCTTACAGTCCAACAAGAACAAATATATAATGAAATCCGAACAAAGTTATCTGACGCAACAACAAAATTCATAGCTTTAACAGGTAGTGCAGGAACAGGCAAAACATTATTGACTTATCATATAGCTAAAGAAAGTATTCGGAAAGGCGAAAAAGTACTTATTTTACATTGTGCTCCACTAAATAGTGGTCACAAAATCTTAATGGAAGAATATGGTTGGAGCATACATATGCCTAAATATGCTCCGAATACGACAGATTTTGACTTAATTATAATTGACGAAGCCCAACGAATGTATCCATATCAATTTGATAAATATATAGAGGAAGTACGCACTTTCAATAAAAAATGCATATTCTCATACGATGAAAACCAATACTTGCGTGATAATGAGAAAAATTACCATACCAAAGAAAGGATTGAAAAAGAATTATCATGTACCCCCTATAAGCTAACAGATAAAATTAGAACAAATAAAGAAATTGCATATTTTATAAAACAACTTTTCAATCTCAAAAAGAATATATCCAACATAGACTATCCCAACATTGAACTTACATATTGCAAAAATTATTTTTCTGCAAAATCATTGCTGCAAGAATTATCGAAGAAAAACTGGAAAGTACCTAATTACACACCGGGAACGCGCTCAACCTTCCATTATGAAGCATACTTATCCGGTGATACAGAAAGCGCACATTCTGTAGTTGGTCAAGAGTTCGACAACGTTGTGATAGTCATAGATGACTCTTTTAAATATAATTCTCAAGGAGATTTAATTGCTGATAATACTTATTATTCGCAAAAACAAATGTTATATCAAATAATCACTAGGACAAGAAAAAAACTGCATATTGTAATAATTGACAATGAAGTCATGTTAGATAGATGTATAGATATTCTAAATAAATAATTTCATCGACTTACTAACAAAAATCTAAATTAAAGAATTTAATATCAGAAAATGTACTATCTTCGCATTCAGAAATCGTACCCAAGATACAAACTTGTGTTGAACGGTGCAAAGCTGTGAAAACCTTATTCAAGGGACTTACATCGTAGCAAAGATATAACTTACTGAGAGATAGTGCCATATCAAACCGTTTCCGGTTGCTGGTGGCACCACTAAAAATCAAGCAGTTACATTTATTTGTAACTGTTTTTTTTATGTCTTTTCGATGGTTTTTACTTCAAAATCCTGTTACTTTCTGTGTTTCGAGTGCTTTGTTTAAACCATGAGTACAACTGCAAATGTCGTATGTTACAAATCCGAAGTATTGAAAAACAAAGAAAGCCATTTAAGAAACGCACAGGCTACATGCTTTCTGTCAAACAAGTTCATAACTCGCTTATAAGGTTCAACAAACATCTGAATATCTATTTTCCCGATATTGATACAGCATGGCTACGCAAATACGAAACATGACTACATTCAAACAATATCAAAGAAAATACTATTGGAATACGTTTCAGAACACTAAGAACTATTTACAAGCTATGTCTTGGCTGGAAAGTAAATTGCAAGTAGCCTATAAAATAGAAGGCACAGGACCCAGAGAGGAAATTTGGGAAATACCTCTAACCGTATTTAAAGAGGCCATTATAAACGCCCTATCACACCGTGACTACTATGAACAAGGCGCAAACATTATGATAGAAATGTTTGACGACCGGGTAGAGATTTCCAATCCCGGAGGACTTCTGCCCGTTGTGGCTAAAGATTTCGGACATAAAAGTATGACACGTAACCCGCTAATCTTCGGTTTATTTACCCGTATGCACTTGGTTGAAAGGGTTGCATCCGGCATTCCTCGTATGCAAGAGGCTATGAGGGAGGCGAATCTACCTGAACCAAAATTTCACACGGAGGGAATGTTTACAGCAGTGTTCAAACGTCAAATCTCCAACTCTGCCAACTATGACACAGTAAATGGCAGAGTAAATGACATAGTAAATAATGCTATAAATGAGAATGAACAAGCTGTAATCAATTTACTGATAGTAACTCCCGGCTTAAATGCTTCCGAAATAGCAAATCATATAGGCAAAAGTGTAAGAACAACAATGCGATATATTAAATCCTTACAAGAAAAAGGTATAGTAGAATTTAGAGGTGCACCCAAAACAGGAGGATATTATACCGTATTATTATCACTTTAATAACTGCAACTGATTCAAGATAGATTAACATAGACTTCTGTAGGATTAGTAAACCATGATTCAGCAATAGTACAAGAGAGCAACAGCTCTGCTTCTTTATCATTTAATGGATATTTATCAATTAAATTAGCTATGTCACTTTTATTATAGACATAAATATATGTTTTCCTGATATTGATATTGCATGGCTATGCAAATACGAAACATGGCTACGTTCAAACAATATCAAAGATTCCAGACGCAAAACAAGTAAGTTGATAAAACTGCCATTACAGCCGAAAGCCATTTAACTGATCCAGAAATACGCTGATCCGGATAATCCTTACCTATTCCCTATCCTGTCTACCTTCCATAAAACGGAACAACAGCAACGGAACAGGATTCACAAGGTAATCACTAAAGTGAATGAGCGTTTGAAAGCTATTGGCAAAGAGTTTAACTTGCCCATTGAATTGACAACATACGTTGCAAGGCACAGTTTCTCCACTACCTACTAATGCAAGATATAAAAAATCGATGTTTAATATTTTACTTGTAACGATAGGAATACTAAACACTTTTCGTACATTTGCAGCAATCTCATACACCTAAAGCGATAGAACATAGTATGAGAGGACATACGTTTAACGAAAGGTGTTATTGAGATTATCTTCTATTGACAAATTCTCGCAAAATTTGAATGTAGTATGAAGGTGATAGCAATAGCACCCGCATCATTTGTATTAAACTTACCTGAGAGGGTAAATTATATACGAAACTGGTGTGGGTTGCTGTTGCTTTATCCATACTACAGGCAATGCGAGAAGCCGGTCAATAGGATAAAGCAAATACAGTTCCCACACCTTTTATTTTATAATCCAACCGGAGGGAGCAGGGAGGGGGAAATTTAATTGCTATGATTAGAAAATTACTTTTTATGCTTATTGCTGCATGTACTTTGTTCAGTTGTGGAGGTGATGATCCTGTAACTGATGATCCGATTAAACCGGAACAACCAGATAAACCAGACATTCAAACTAAACGGATAAAGTCAATGACTGTTTATTATCCAGGTAAAGATTATCTAACAGAGCAGACATTATCGTATGATGATAAAGACAGAATCAACAAGATTGAAACCTATATAAGTGATAGGTATCGTGATAATTTTATTACTTCAATCAGTTATGATAATAATCAGATAACAAGTATTACTAAAAATCATTGTAAACATTCAAACCCAACAGATTTGAATTGTGACTATGGAGGACTTTCTTGTTCTTATAATATACAAAGTACAATGAATAATCAAGGATTCATTTTAGATGTTACATATTTTTACAAAGACATAACCAATAATGAACAAGATCAGGCTGATAAAGGTAAATTTAATTATAAAGATGGATATTTAGATTACTCTGATTTTAATGGTGATAATGTCAAATACATTTATGCGAATAATAATCTAATTAGCTTCATTTATAATTATTCTGATGGTAATAGTGAAACTAATTATATTTCATATACAAAATATGAGAACAAATTAGGAATTTCACCTCTTTTTCTGACAGAAGATTATCGTTTCATAGATATGGATATAGAATCAGATTATTATACGTTCGGGCTTTTCTTTGCTTATTATAGTGGATGGTATGGAAAGACTTCTAAATATTTAGAGGAAAAAGTAGGAAGTTGCCGCTTTGAATATGAGCTTGACAAAGATGGTTATCCTGTAAAGATTATCAGTAAAGATTTTGATGAGGATGGTCAATATGACGAAAATAGTGATGAATCATTTACAGTCAATATTATATATCAGGAATAACAAAATAGGATACGTTTTATTCTAATTCGTACGTTGCTTTCTTCATTTATATGGTATAATATTATAACAGAAATAATTAACTAATTTATTAATCAAACATCTGTTTAAACCAGACAAAGGATAATGAGAAAATAACAAAGGACTGAAAATCCTTGTGTCCCCGTTCAATTCCTTGTGGTACCACATAAAAAAACAGTTATCTAAAAGATAACTGTTTTTTTATGTCTTTACAGTGTTTTTATCTTAAAACCGGATCATACCGAAATCCAAAGGGATTGCTAGACTTTATTACTTAGGGCTAAGGCCATTGATGTAATATTGATAACTTTCCTCTATAATCTCCGGTGTATCGGCATCCAAAGCGTACAGTATTTCCCGACAAAAGTCCAATGGCGCTGTTCCGTTGGCGGTAACAATGTTCACATCTCTTACTGCCTGTTTGTTGATATAATTAGCTTCGCCTGCATATTTATCTCCGGCATATTGCTTGATATATTCAAGTCCGTTGCTCGTGTGCTTCACATTATTGAGGAAGCCATGAGCTCCGAGAAAAACCGAAGCATTGCATATTCCGGCAACCAGCTTCTTGTCTGCGATTGCTTTCTCTATCAATGGAACAATCTGCCCAGCTTCAGGCGAGAACCAACTCATTCCACCAACCAACACCAATCCTGCATAATCTTCCGGCATATCATTAATTCCATAATCCGGCAAAACCTTAAAACCTCCTATGGAACGAACCGGGTCTTTGCTTATAGACAAAGTCTTAACACTATATTTAATTGGATTTCCGGGCTTAACCCCAATATTCAAGCAGGTGGAGATATAGGCTCCTTCCCAATCTGCAAAATTATTTAGCAGAATAAAAATTACTTCTTTCTTGTTCATTCCATTTTATATAATATTTGTACAACTTCGGTTTTATAACTATTACATACGTTTCTTGGTCCTTATTCTCTTTATTTTACGCATACAAAGATAAGTGTTTATAATGGATGTCACTCATGTTAATGTGGTAGGCAATGCCTTTATTAGCCCCGGCAGACAACTCCGGATCTTACTGACAGGCCAATTCCACCATTCCAACTTCAGTAATCGTTCTATTACATCAGCATCAAAACGTTTGCGAATTTCCCTGGCAGGAACTCCGCCTACAATAGTATAAGGAGGTACATCTTTAGTTACAACAGCACGCGTTCCGATAATTGCCCCGTCACCAATATGTACTCCCGCCATAATCACAGCTTCATAACCGATCCACACATCGTTACCAATCACAATATCTCTTTTATTATCCCATGCGGAGGTTATGTCAGCCTTGTCTAATTCCCATTCCTCATAAAACAACGGAAAAGTATACGTTGATAATGATTTCAATGCGTGATTAGCGCAATTAAATAAGAACTTCACACCACAAGCGATAGAACAGAATTTACCGATCACCAACTTCTCCTGATGGATGGGATAATGATAGAGCACATTGTTCTTTTCAAAAAATAACGGATCGGAAACAAAATCATTATAAATTGTATAATCACCAATCTCTATTTGCGGATCTTTTACTACGGCATTCAAATACACCGTCTGTTTATCTCCCGTACGCGGATATATTTTCGTCATCATAACTTTCTGATATTAATAATGTTTTCTTTTCAAATAAATAATGGATTGGACTGCCAATAGAATCACAAAAAGATATTCTGCAGTCAAATAGATAGCTAAAGAAGCATTTGTACAATGGCTTAACCAATAAAGATAAATCAGGTAAATAACAGTTGTCGTCACCTGAAATATAAATGTAATTATTGTCTTACCGGTTCCTCCAACAGCATTTAGATATACATAACCAGGTAGAGCAAAGGTATAATTCAACAACATTACTACAAAAGGTGTAAACGCTAATTCCACCAATTGTCGGTTATCCGTATAAAAACCTATAATCCATTGATTACACAACAAGGCAAGTCCAACCAACGGAAAACCGATAGCATAGCCCAATTTGAGTATCTTCCGGCAGATAGGAAAAGCGGCATTTCTATCTCCGGCTCCTATCATATTACTGACCAGCGATCCGGTAGTAACAGCAAAAGAATTTGCTATGACAAAAAATATGGCAGATACACTTCTGGTAATATTAGAAATAGCCAATTCCATCTCTCCCAGATGCTCTATAGCGATAAAAAACAAAAACCACGGAGCCACGCTGATAAAAGCATGCAACATACTCCATACCGACAATTTCAACACAGCAACAAGTACCCGTCCATCATAGACAAACTTCAATCCATACTTCTGCTTATCTATTTTCTTCCACATATAGATACAAAGTATGACAAAAGACCCCATCTCAGCCAACGATGAAGCTATTGCCGCACCGGAAATACCTAATCCCCAAACAAATATCAGCAAGTAATTGAAAGGTATATTGATCAAAACAGCCACCATAGCAGCCCATGACAATGCTTTGGTCAGTGTTATCCCAACAAAGAAAGAGCGGATTGCCAGGAAAGGAAACGAGAATAACAGTCCGAAACTACGCCAATCCAGATACCGAATCACTGCCTGATAAATTTCCGGAGAAGAAATCAATCGTTCCAAAAGACACGGAGATACAATACGAAGTAACAAACAAAGAAGGATAGCCAATCCTGAAAGGAAATAGATTCCCTGAATAAATGTTTTTCCTGTTTCTTTATATCTCCGCTCTCCATTTCTTCGGGCCACCATCACCTGCAACCCGATACTAAACCCAAACCCCAGCATATAAACTGCCAGATAGTAGATCCCCGCAATAGCCGATGCTCCCAACTCTATTTCTCCGACATGCCCTAAAAAGACCGCATCGGTAATATTAATTAATTGTTCCATTAAAATGCTCATCATCACCGGAAAATTGATGAGCCATATCTGCTTATATGTATAATTCATTGCTCAACTGTAATAACACGTTACAGCACACTGTATTCAAGACAGTCCGCCATTCCACAAATTCATAAATAAAAGGGAATAAAACTCTGTGGCAAATAAAATCATATTATTTGTCAAATAGCTGAATAGCTTTATTGAAGAAGGCTATTCGTTGAGCGTAGCTATATACAGAGCTGATCTTTCATTGTTGAACAATCTTTGTTTTTGGGTTCTTCTTTCTACAAATGTAGAATAATTAAATCAAATTAGTTATGTTTGCAAAGCTAAATAAAACAACTGTAATATCAGCCATCCGGCTTCGTTAATTATTACATTAAAAATCATATCCTATGAAATCAACAGATATCACCCGGGAAGAATTGTGGGCACAACAAAACTTATCTGCTGCCGAGATCGACTACTCGATCTGGGAACGCGACAGGTCTATGCTCCATCAAATCTCAAAGATAAGCCATACCTGTACATTTGTCGTGGACGTGTATAAATGCAGATATGCCTTTGCCTCTCCCAACTTCACAGACTTATTAGGATATGACAGCCATAAAATCGCCACTCTGGAGAAACAAGGGGATTACCTGGAATCGCGTATTCATCCTGACGACCGCCAACAACTGGCAGACCTTCAGATCCGACTGGGACAGTTTATTTACAGTCTTCCCGCCGAAAAACGGAACGATTATTGCAATATATACAGCTTTCGTGTCCGTGATGCCCGACAACAATATATACGTGTCATCAGCAAACAACAAGTGTTGGAACAGAGCATTAACGGAAAAGCATGGCTCATACTAGGCAATATGGATATATCTCCAAATCAAAAAGAATCCGGACTAGTCGATTGCACAGTTGTCAACCGCAGAAACGGAGAAATATTCTTCCCATCCCCTCATTCGCAAACAAACCTTACTCCACGGGAGACAGAAATACTACGTCTTATCCAACAGGGACTTTTGAGTAAGGAGATAGCCCATCGACTTTGTATCAGTATCCATACAGTAAATATTCATCGACAAAATCTATTGCGCAAATTAGGAGTACAAAATTCTATTGAAGCAATAAAAGCAGGATTAGCAGCCGGATTACTTAGCTAAAACAGCATAACCGGAGTCTCTAAACGGATGATAGTCTATGGCATCCATTCAACAACACCTGTCACCGGATGCCGTTTTCTCCACTCTGAAAAATCAGCATAATTTCTGATTCCATCCTGAATAACCGCCTGATAATACTCCACTCCTATTATCTTTTCCGTCTCAGGAGTTTCATATTTCAATTGTAAGATAGCCTGTCTGGTTTCATCCGTCAGGAGTGCTTCGATCCTATCGGCTACTTTCTCAAAATAACCGTCATAACGAGAGCCTTTCCGAATATGGATCATATCGATCTGCCAAAGTTCACCGGCTGGTTCCTGATACCAGGCATGCCACTCCACACACTCCTCAACCGTATGCAGCAGATTTGCACATTCTATTTTTCTGATAAACGGATTTTCAGCCAACCTTGCCATCGCCTGAAAGCTATCGGACAAACTCAATGGAGAAGAATAAATATGAAAATCGATATCCCGATGTTTCATCAGCAGACCTGTACGCAAAGACCCCACCATATTTACTTCTGCCCCGATACTTTTCCAGGCTGGGATAATACCACTGTTTTCCACTACTTTCCAGGCTTCCTGCTGGTTCTGCCATGCCATATCAAGAATATTCATCTTCCAATCTTTTAAAGTGAGTATGCAAAAGTAGAAAAAAGCCCAAAGATACCATATAGCTATAAATAACTATATCAGATCCAAAAACACTAGTCAAATATCTTTTAGCTGCTTCTTTACCAACAAATACTAACTTTATCGCGTTATTATATTATAAGAAAGAGTTCCTTTGCTTGCAATCATCTATAGTTAGCCCGTGTCGGCACCTGGAAAGTCTCCTTTTCCGTCAGATAGCCATCCGAATCTTTAAGACGGATGGAAAAAGATGCTTCACCGCTTTTCAATTTGGGTTCTGCATGTACAGTAATGGTATAACTCACTCGTCCGTGCGGACGGATTTCACGGATTATGGCCGGTTTGGATAGTTTTAGATATTTAGTTCCGCTTTCCGTTTTTATGATCGGTTCAATACTATAAGCCGGCTGGCGGCTCTCGTTACGCAAAATAAAAGAAATACGACAAGTCTCTCCGGCATCAATCATCTGATTTCCATTACGGTCTTCCAGATAAATATCTTCAATAACCACATAAGGGCGGTCGTAACTTCTGTTATCATTCCGTACCCTATTATTATTACGCTGGTTTTGAGATGAAGCAGCCGCAGCACCGACCACTGTCCCGCCTACCGAACCGACAAACGACCCTATCGCCTCGCCCCGGTATCCTCCGACAGAATGTCCGATCACCGCACCGGTAACCGTACCTGCCAGCATCCCGACCTGCGAACCCACAATCGTCCTCGATGTCGGATCCATTGTCGCACATCCCGTACAAAGTACGGAAGCCATCAATAATAGGATATAATTCTTCATGCCCATACCAATCAACGTTTTATTTATCCGCTAAAATACATCTATTCAGCGAATAAAGTCTAATCAAAAACACGATAATATTCGTCTAAACAGAAAACGGTCCTTCTGTTTACCAACGATTAAAGTGAATAATCTCCGGTTTAAACTTATTTTGGGGAGAAGCGTCATGCAGAGGATAGCCTACAGGAATAAGATTCAGCGGAACGATCAGTTCAGGCAAAGCCAATTGCTTACGAACAATCTCCACACGGTCTTCTTCCGGATAAACAGCTGTCCATACAGCTCCTAATCCCATAGCTTCAGCAGCCAGAAGCAAATTTTCTGTTGCAGCAGAACAGTCCTGAATCCAATATTCATCATCCAGTCCATAATAAGCCTTACTCAAATCACCACATACAACAATGGCAGCAGAAGCTTTGGTCACCATTTTCGCATACGGCAACAAAGCCGCAAGACTATCGAGTGTAGCCCGATCGTCGATCACGACAAAAGCCCAGGGTTGTTTATTCACTGCCGACGGAGCAGACACTGCAGCTTTCACTAATGCCTCAAGTTGCTCCCGGCTGACCGGCTGATCCGTATATTGACGAACGCTTTTACGGTTTATGATCACATCAATAATATCATCAAATTTTGATTTAATTGTATTCATATCTATTTTTATTTTCCTTTCATCTTCAAAGTTAATAAAATAACCCCACACATAATTAAAACCTTATAACCTTTCGTTTTGTTGTCATTCCTTTATCCGGTTTTAAAATAATTGATTATATAAAAAATATATTATCTTTACGCATTCAAAGAAAAGGAGAGCTACACTATATAATAAATGAACGACGATATATTTATTCTGAATTTAATCCGACAAGGTGATGAACTAGCATTCAAAAACCTATTCGACAAATATTTTATTCCTCTATGCCGCTTCATGAATATCTATCTTCAAGATAAAAAAGAAGGGGAAGATTTGGCGTTGGATTTATTTACCTATCTTTGGGAAAATCGTGAGACTATACAAATACAAATATCTATCAAAGCTTATCTTTTTCAATCTGCACGCAATCGTTGTTTTAATATTTTGCGTGATAAGAAAACTCATATGCCTCTTGATGAACTGGAACAACATCCAGAAGACAACCTACATTCAACAATAGAACTTGATGAGTTAACTGAATTGATTAATGAAGCGATACTAAGTCTACCCAACAAATGCCGTGATACATTCATTATGAGCCGCAAAAAAAATAAATCAAACAAAGAAATCGCTGAAGAAATGGGTATTTCAATAAAAACCGTAGAGGGCCAGATAACCAAAGCTTTAAAGCGTATTAAAATCTACCTAGGAGACAATTATTCCTATCTTTGGTAAAAGAATTTGAAGAAAGAATAAGGGTACGCCTCATTTCATGTGTCATATTTACAAACACCTAAATGTAACATGATATGAGGAAAGATATTCCTTGGAAATTGATCATTGGCAAACAAAAGCAACTCCTTACTCCGGATGAGGAGCAAAAACTTGATGCATGGTTGTCGGACGAAAAGCACCAAGCTTTATACAAAGACATTGAAACCATATGGAACAATGTTCGGGAAATATCTGCTGATTATACACCAGATGCGGATTTCTACTGGAAAGAGCTATCCAACAGAATGCAAAAAAGCAGGAAAAAGGAACAGCCGGCCGTTATTCCTCTCCACCGCTTCAGGCAATTTATAGCAGCTGCCTCAATCTTGTTAGTTGTTGCCGTTTCCGGAACTTACTTTCTGCTAACCGGTAAGCAAGAAAGAGAAATTGCCGAAGTACAACAATACTCCATTTATTCAGGTAAGTCAAAGGTGTTGCTTCCTGATGGATCGGAAGTATGGTTGCACGGGAAAAGCAGTCTGGTCTACACGACTGGATTTAGCAAAAAGAACCGGGAAGTTTCAGTTGACGGAGAAGCTTACTTCTCCGTCACCCGCAATAACAAAAGCCCCTTTGTTGTGAAGACTGACGGTATGGATATCATCGTACATGGTACGAAATTCAACGTAGAGTCACATCAGGATAACCCTAACATTCGAGTTAGCCTGATTGAAGGTTCAGTTGCCCTTCAGACAAACTCTGATTACAAAATGTTGCAACCTGGTGAAGCTGGTATTTTCAACAAACAGGAGAACTCACTAAATGTAGAAGTTACAGATGTAGAGTACGCCTGTTTATGGACAGCCGATCAAATACGGTTTGAACAGAAAAATCTGAAAGAAATATGTCGTTCTCTTTCCAAATGGTATAACGTACAAATCGACTTAGATCCGACAATAGCCGAAAAGTATGCTTTTACATTTTCTTTACGAGATGAACCCTTAGAACAAATCCTTCGGATTATGTCACGAATCAACCCGATTATTTACGACTTTGATGAAAATAATAATTTGACAATTTCAGCTGCAAGCTATATAAAAAAGTAAGCCTATGAATTTATCAATATTGTTCATGGTCTGACAACTTCTATCCGACCATTTGTCGTTAACCTAAAAATATAAAAAAATGAATTATAAGAAGCATTTATTATTAATGTTAGGATTCTTATTGTGTATATCGAACCTAACAGCTCAACAAACAACAAACTATATTACAATAACTTTCACTTCTACATCTCTATCTGATGCAATTAAAAAGATAGAAACATCCTGTGATTATAGATTCTTCTATGATGCAGAAAAAATCGATGTAAAACAGAAAGTAAGTCTTAATGCACAGAATGAAAATATAAATTCTGCCATATCATCTATGTTGAAGTCAACTAATGTTGATTTTCAAATCACCCAAAAACAAATAGCACTATTTCCACGCGAAACAAAAAATCCGAGTGAAAATAGAACTAAAATCATTAAAGGTAAAATTATAGATGAAAAGGGAGAAGTTATAATTGGAGCTAATGTTGTAGAAAAAGGAACTACCAATGGAACTGTAACCGACATAGATGGCAAATTCAGTATCCAAGTTTCAGCCGTAGCATCACTGGTTATCTCATACATTGGTTATTCTGAACAAACAATTAAAGTTGGCAACCAAACAGAAGTATCAATTATACTAAAAGAAGACTCTGAAACACTTGAAGAGGTCGTTGTTGTTGGTTATGGAACACAAAAGAAAGTTAATTTAACAGGTGCCGTAGGAACAGCATCGGGCAAATCATTGCAAAATCGTTCTGTTTCCAATGTCGGACAAGCACTACAAGGAGCTATCGGCAACCTGAATATCACTAATTCTAATGGACAAGCCAATAGTACTCCTTCTTTTAATATCCGCGGAGAAACATCTATTACTGGAGGAGAACCTCTAATTTTAGTAGATAATGTACCTATGAGTGCAGATGAGTTCTCACGTATAAATGCACAAGACATCGACAACATATCTGTTCTAAAAGACGCCTCTTCTGCAGCTATTTATGGTGCACGAGCCTCTTTCGGAGTTATTCTTGTTACAACCAAAAGAGGAGAAGGGGAAAAAGTCCGGATCAATTATTCAGGAAATCTATCTATCAATAATATGTCCAATCTGCCGGAATTGATTACAGATCCTTATACTGTAGCCAATTGGAAAAATATTGCCGGAAAAGGTTGGTATACTTTTTTCGATGATGAAACGCTAGAGTATGCCCGTCGACGTTCAGAAGATCCTTCTCTACCTCCAGCCTACTTGAGTGTCGCACAACCGGAAACATGGCAATATCTAGGTTCAGTCAACTGGTTTGACGCTGCATTTAAGAAGAATAGTTTTGTTCATAATCATAATGTAAACATATCTGGTACGACTCAAAAACTCAGTTACTATTTTTCAGCCGAATATTACAATAACAATGGGATATTACAAGTAGGAAGCGACCATTACAATCGTTATAACTTACGAAATAAATTAGAATATAAACTAACAGACTGGCTTGAATTAGGAACAAATCTGTCTTATACCCATTATTCTAATGATGAGCCTTATAACCTGGATTACTTTTTCCATAATCTAAATCGAACCAACACACTCGATCTCATCCATAACCCTGATGGTTCATGGACAGACAGTGGTGCAGGCATGATAGGACACCTAGCAGAGGGAGGACGCTCTGAATCCAAAAGTGGTAATTTCCAAGGGACATTCTCCGGGACTCTAAGTCTGATAAAAAATGTATTAACAATCAAAGCTAATGCTACTTATCGGAAAAAGAATCTGAAAAAGCATAATTGGGATATGCCTGTTTATCAAAAGAAAGGTCCTGACACTCCGGAAACAATGACAACGTACGATCCTTTCACTGCGATACCTTTCTCCAGTAAATACAGTACAACAGAAGAATATACTGTATATGATATATACGCTAATTTTCAAAAAACATTTCTAAACAATCATCAACTCTCTGTGGTGGCAGGTTTCAACCAAGAAGAATATAAATATGATTACTTCGGAGGATGGCGTGATCAGCTAATCAGCACCTCACTACCATCTTTTCAACTTGCAACAGGAGAAAAAGATTTAGAGGAAAAACTTGAAAGTTGGGCTTTACGTGGTGCTTTTTACCGATTGAACTATACATTTAATAATAAATATATGGTAGAAACCAATGGGCGATATGACGGTTCTTCCCGTTTTCCTAAAAAAGATAGATTTGGCTTCTTCCCTTCTGTTTCGGCTGGATGGGTAATTTCTGAAGAAAGTTTCTTTGTTCCTCTTCGAAAAATAGTAGATTTTATGAAAATCAGAGGTTCGTATGGTGCTTTAGGAAATCAGAATGTAGGAGCTTACGAATATGTCGCCACTATGCCCGCTGCACAAGAAGAGGTACTGCTAGATGGTGAAAAACCTGTAGGTGTAAGCAAACCGGGATTAGTTGCCTCTTCTTTAACATGGGAAAAGGTCAAAACAATTAATGGAGGAATCGACCTGACACTCTTGTCCAATCGTTTATCAGCGAGTTTTGATGTATATCGACGCGATACAGAAGGCATGTTAGCCAAAGGAGAAACATTACCCAATGTTTTAGGAACTAAAGTGCCTAAAATCAATGCAGCCAACCTGCGTACAAACGGTTGGGAAATGAGTTTGGTCTGGCGTGATAATTTCATGTTAGCAGAGAAACCATTCAATTATAATTTGAAGTTTATCCTTTCTGATAATCATTCAGTTATCACTAAATATGCTAATCCGACTCGTTCATTGACTAATTATGACGCTTATGAGCTTTCTGACCGAGAATATTACGAAGGAGAAAACATCGGTGAAATTTGGGGATTGACCACACTCGGATTTTTCCAAAGTCAGGAAGAAATAAACAAGCATGCAAATCAAACAACTGTCATGTCATACCCTAATGACCGTGTCACTGAACCTGGAGATTTGAAATTTGCAGACCTAAATGGAGATGGCTATGTCAATTCAGGAAAATGGACCGTTGATGATCCAGGAGATTACAAAGTTATTGGTAATACGACCCCTAGGTATAATTACAGTTTTGATTTTTCTGCAGATTGGAATAATTTCGACCTTCGCATATTCTTCCAGGGAATTGGAAAACGTGACTGGTATCCGGATGCCAACAACAGTTATTTTTGGGGATTATATGCAATGCCATGGACAAATGTATTCAAAGAACACATGGACCACTGGACACCTGATAACCCTAATGCCAAATTTCCAAGGCCTAAATCATATATAGCTTGGGAACAAAAAGAATTAGGAGCACCACAAACGAAATATTTACAAAATGCAGCTTATTGCCGGTTGAAAAACCTCACTTTAGGCTATACAATCCCCAAATCTCTACTGCAAAAAGCAAAGATAGAAAATCTACGCATTTATTTTAGTGGAGAAAACCTGTTCACTATCAAAGATCTTCCACGTCATATCGATCCAGAAGGATTAAGCGGCAGCGTATATCCATATCTTAGAACATTTTCTTTTGGTATAAATCTTACTTTATAATTGATACATCATGAAAAAGAAAAATATCCTTATATTAGCATGTGTAAGCTTATTGTTTACAAATTGCAACGATAATTTTATGGAAAGATTTCCAAAAACAGAAATATCAATCGAAACATTTTTCAAAAGTGTTTCGGATTTGGAAAGTTATTCAAATACATTTTACGCAGATTTGGATGTTCCTATCCACGATGCATTATCTGACAACATTTCAAACTACGGCTCCGACATTGAGTTACAAACATTAATGGTCGGTAATCTCTCCGCCGAAACAGTTGATGAGTGGAATTGGGAAAGAATACGTAAATATAATGTACTCCTCGAAAATGTCCATCGCACAAGCGGAGAGCAGGAAAAAATCAATCATTTTATAGGAATTACCCGCCTTTTTCGAGCCATTAATTATTATGACAAAGTCAAAAGATACAGTGATGTCCCATGGTATTCCAAATCTTTGAATGTAGAAGACATAGATTTACTATATAAACCACAGGACAGCCGTACATTAGTTGTCGACTCTATCATGAATGATTTGGATTATGCATCTAATTGGGTTCAGAAAGGGAGTAGCAAAACACGGATCACCCAATATGCAGCATTAGGTATTCAGGCTCGTATTGCACTACATGAAGGTACATTCCGGAAATATCATGAAGAATTAAAGTTAACAGATGGAGACCGTTTTCTGCAAATAGCTATTAAGGCCTGTGAAGAAATCATGGAGTCTGATCAATTTTCCTTGACACCAGAATATAGTAGTTTATTCAATTCTAATGATCTGAATAGCAATCCAGAAGTAATTCTTTTTATGGATTATGATGCAAGTAAAAGCATTTTCAATAATACAAGAACTGTCTTCAACTATAATTATGGTCTCAGCCAGGATCTTTTGGACTCATATTTATATTTTAAAGATGGTAAAATAATTCCCTATACGAATTTATCCAACTATACGACTCAAACCTATGTTGAAACATTTGCCAACAGAGATCCCCGAATAAAAGCAACAGTTTGCTATCCTGGATATATTAAAGCAGGAGAGAGCAAGCCATTTCTCACGACTCCAGATAGAGGTGGATATCTTCAAATAAAATATGCACCAACATCGATCGACCAATGGTCACATGGAGCATCCTATATAGATATACCTCTTATACGACTGGCTGAAATTTATTTAATTTATGCCGAGGCTAAGGCCGAATTGGGGACATTAACGCAAAATGACCTTGATAAAAGTGTCAACAAATTAAGAACTCGTATAGGATTACCTCCTATCAATATGAATGAAGCCAACGCTAACATAGATCCGATTCTAGCCCAAAAATATCCCAATATAAATGGTCCGATAGCAGGTACAATCTACGAATTACGCCGTGAACGTCGGGTTGAACTCGCATGTGAAGGTTTTCGTTTCGATGATGTAAATCGATGGAAAGCAGGAAAACTGTTTGCTAGCCAGCAAAAGGGATTTTATGTACCTGAGCTGGGACCTATTGACGTAACCGGAGATGGCATCCCTGACATTGCTATCTTAGCAAAACCGGAAGACAAGAAATCACTTTCTGAAGATTTGCAGAACTCTCTTGCGATTTATTATTTAGAGAATGAAAGCGGAGCCAAAGCATCCTATTACTTGTCAGAAGGAGATAAAGGGCACATCATGTTCGAAACACAACGATTGCTTATCCGCAAATTTATTGAGCCACAATATTACTATCGCCCAATCAGTTTGCAAGATAAAAAAATCAATCCTAATTTAAAAGAAACGATTTTCTGGGAACAATCAGAATAAGGAGCATTAATAATAATTTTATAAATAAATTAAAAATGAAACAACTTTATATTTTGCTAAGTTTATTACTAGGACTATTTGTTTCTTGTAATAAAAAACAACCGGTTCCGATAAAAATTCTTCAACTAAACCTTTGGTATCAAGGTGAAATTGTATCCAATGGGGTTGAAGGTATTGTTGATATAATAAATCAAACTGATCCTGATATCATTTTTCTTTGTGAAATACAAAGAAAAGAAAATAATCCCTTTATTGAAGAATTAAAAGATGAACTAAAAAAAAGAAATAAAGTATATAATGGTAAATATACGGATCAGACAATGGGTATTCTGTCTAAATATCAACTAACAAATGTTGTGTCACCATTTACTCTTGAAGATGGTTCACGTCCTGTATGCAAAGCAACTTTAAGCGTGAATGAAAAACCTCTAACAGTCTATTCTGTACATTGGGATTATACTCATTATGAATGTTATATGCCACGTGGATACAGTGGAACAACCTGGAAAAAAACGGAAGCACCTGCAGACAATGCAGACTCTGTATTAGCTGCCAACCGCTTAGCATACAGAGATGAAGGCGTTATCGCTTTATTAAAGGATGCACAACAGGAAATTAAGCAAGGAAACATAGTAATCTTAGGAGGTGATTTTAACGAGCCATCTCACTTGGATTGGCAAGCAGATACAAAAAATATAAGAAATCATAATAATTTGGTTATCAACTGGGACTGCTCCGTTATGCTACATAAAGCCGGATACAAAGATGCTTACAGAGAACTATACCCCAATCCTGTTACACATCCCGGATTTAGCTGGCCGGCAGGCAACAAAGCCGCACCTATGGATAAGTTAATTTGGGTTACAGATGCAGATGATCGCGATCGTATAGACTTCATCTACTATTATCCGAATAAAGATCTGGTATTGAATGATGTTATTATCGTTGGTCCCAGGGAAGATCTTTGTATGGGCAAAATCAATGATTACAAAACTCAAGACCCTTTTATCACTCCTAAAGGAGTGTGGCCATCAGATCATAAAGGGACATTGGCAACTTTCAATCTGAATACAAAATAAGAAAAAGACCTGATGCTGGTTAATCCAGCGTCAGGTTAAACTCATCCTTCAACTTGGCAAGAACCGGATTCACGCTTAACAGATGCTCGAACTTTTCGGTAGAAGTATAAGCCAGATGTTTTTCATTGGTTTCCACAATCCGCACACGCATCTGTATACGGGTGTTTTTTAACTGGACACGCAGGTAATTCAGCAAGTCCACGCACCCGTTGCTCAACTCATCCTGCTGACCCGGATTATGAACGCCCACTTCAAAGAAATAATTCTCCTGCAAAACGGGTTTACAGTTGATCATTGTATTTTTCAGATACACCTTCTTTTCAATCATACCGCTTGCCGCGTAAGCATCCCAACAACGAACCAGATCCTCCTGAGAGAAAGGGGTGACCATTTCCTGCACAGTCCGGCTCTCTTGTTGCGTCATTTGGTTTTTCGGTTTTTCAACCCCTATTTCTTTTAAGGAAGTACCCAAATGAGGCGGACGTGAACTCCTTTTCGGAACTGAATCCGGAGGTCCTTGCGGAATTTTCGTTGCCGATGAAGGCATATTTGTCGTTATCACTTGCCCATTACCACCATTCATTCCGACGGGTTGCTGGGGCATATGGTTGGGTATTTGTCCGGGTTGAACCTGCTGACGTACCGGTTGCCCTTGAGGGACAGGCTGCGCGCCTTGAGATACAGGCTGTCCGGAAGCACCGGAAGCAATCGGTTCAATTACTCCTTTTTTTTTATCATCGACAGCCTGTCCGCCCGTAGTCAACTGGCAAAGCTGGATAAGCGTCAGTTCGAGCAACAAACGTTTATTGCGGCTGGCACGATAGTTCAGATCGCAGGAATTAGCCAGTTCGATCGCTTTAAAAAGCAACTGATCCGGACAACGTTTCGCCATCTCCTTATAACGTTCGCGGATGGAAGCACCGACTTCAAAGAGTATCAGCGTCGCCTCATCCTTGCAGACCAACAGATCGCGGAAATGAGCAGCCAGACCGGTGATGATGTTCTGCCCGTCAAAACCTTTACTTAATATTTCATTCAGTATGAGGATAGAAGAGCGGACATTTCCTGCCAGAATAGCATCCGTAAGACGGAAATAATATTCGTAGTCAAGCACATTCAAGTTGTCGATAACAGCCTGATAGGTGATATTGCCGTTGGTAAAGCTGACTACCTGGTCGAAAATAGACAAAGCGTCACGCATACCTCCGTCAGCTTTCTGAGCGATTACGTTCAAAGCTTCCGGTTCCGCCGTTACATTTTCCTGCGAAGAGACGTATTCGAGGTGCTCCACCATATCCGTTATTGAAATACGGGAAAAATCATAAATCTGACAACGCGACAGGATAGTCGGCAGCACTTTATGCTTTTCAGTAGTAGCCAAAATAAACAGGGCATGATGAGGAGGTTCTTCCAACGTTTTCAAAAAGGCATTGAAAGCCGCCGAACTCAACATATGCACCTCATCGATAATAAATACTTTGTATTTCCCGATAGCAGGCGGAATACGTACCTGGTCGATCAGCGAACGGATATCGTCCACCGAGTTGTTGGAGGCGGCATCCAGTTCATGGATATTATAAGAACGCTGCTCATTGAAAGCCTGGCACGATTCGCATGCGTTGCAGGCTTCGCCATCGGCTGTCGGATTCAGGCAGTTGATCGTTTTAGCAAAGATACGTGCACACGAAGTTTTCCCGACACCACGCGGTCCACAAAAAAGATAGGCATGAGCGAGCTTGTTACTTTGTATTGCATTTTTTAGTGTAGTGGTAAGAGACTTTTGCCCTACGACACTACGAAAAGTAGAGGGGCGATATTTTCTTGCCGATACAATATAATTGTCCATTCTTTGCTTTTTTATTAACAACACAAAGATATACAAAATAATTCATTTACCTTTGCAAAAACGAAGTTCCATGTCACGCATAAAAGACTTTTACAACAAGTATCTATCCAAGATAAATGCCTATTGGCTGGTTATCATCGGATTTCTGATCCTCACTTTTACGGTGGGCGACAGCAATTTGTATAAGCGGTATACGTACGACGAAAAAATCCGCAGCCTGGAAAAAGAGATCAAACATTATCAGAAAGAGATTGAGATAAACAGTAAGAAACTGAACGATCTTCGCACCGACAAGGAAGGTCTGGAACGGTTCGCCCGTGAAGAGTATTTCATGAAGAAGCCGAATGAAGACGTCTATATCATCAAAAAGAAATAATGAATCAAAAAGCAAGAACTATCATTTTTAATATGGCCGGTTTACTGATACTGGCGGGTGCTGTACTGTTCCTTACCAAATGGTTTCTGGCACCCTATCTATTTGCCGTAGGTGCTGCCGGAATGGCGGTCTGTTTCCTCACATTGCCTACCCAGGATATGGAGTTTCGCGAACGTCGCCTGCACCGTTTCAACGTGATCGCGTCCATTCTGATGATCTGTGCCTCCGGGCTCATGTTCAAAGATATGAAAGAATGGGTGATCTGCCTGACAATTGCAGCCATCCTGCTGCTCTACTCATCATTCGTTTCAGGTAAAAAGAAATAAATCCATTCTATGTTTCCCCAAAATATTTTTTCCTGTGGGGAATTACCCCCATCACCGTGGGGATAAAGTCCCACGTATATGGGGATTTTCACCCACTAGAGTGGGGATTTTTTTTTACTGTAATAGAAATTATACATAATGACATAAAAAAAGCTGTTACAATACTGCAACAGCTTTTTTTATATATTACTTTCAATCTTTGCTTACTTTCCGCTGGAATAGCTCTTGTTCAATAAGTCGATCAATTCATTTGTGATATCGTAAGCATCACCTGCCAGCAAAATATTGTCTTCTGCCGTATTGCTGAAAATCACCTGATATCCTTTATCCTTATTATATACTTTCAGTTTTGAAACAACTGTATCACGAAGCTGTTCGTTCAACTTCTGGCGTTCTACCAACAGATCTTGTGACAATTTAGCATCCAGGTCTTTCAGTTCCTGTTCTTTTTTCATCAAACGTTCCTGTTCCTGTTGAGCTCTTTCACGAGTAAGGAAAGCATTATTTTCCATTTTACGATAGAACTCCTGCACTTCGGTCTGCAAGGTACGTGCCTGCTGAGTTACATTCGCACGCGAATTTTCTTCTTTTTTCAGGAGCTGTTCATTCAGATCCTTGAAATAATTATAATTAAGCAAAAGTGAATCGACATTGACATAAGCGATAGGAAGCAGATTCGTTGTATCGCCTTCTCCGGATGCAAATGTTTTTGTTACAGTCGATTCTTTCTTGTCGGAAAATTGCATTATGAACAATATCACGACAGCCACCGCGAGCACACCATTAATTACGTAGTTAATGTTCTTCATAAAGTGTAAATTAAATCCTTATTTTATTTTTCTATTTCTTTCAACCGATCATATAGATTCTTTTGCTTGGCCTGTTCCCGGTCTTGCGTTTTCGCACAATGTATCCCTTTTTTACCCAGTGCTCTGTTACCACCCACATGCGTATTCGGGAAGCGTCCCCCTTTCTTGAATATCACTTTTATGGCAAGCAACACAACACAAATAACAAGAATTATGACCGTAAGCAATATCGTTGTAAGCATTTTCTCTATATTTGTGGACGCAAATATAAGAGTTTAAGTGATTACAAAGTATCTTTTTGGTATTTAATTCTACTTTTTTTCATACACAACTCGAAAAACGATCACATTATTAACTATAGAGTAACATCTATAATATATTGTAACATTATGAAGATTACTGACTTAAAACCTGAAATCGTTTGGAAATTCTTCCATCAGGTAACCCAAGTGCCCCGCCCTTCAAAGAAGGAAGGCAAAATGATCCAGTATCTGGAATCGTTTGCAAAAGAGTATAAAATCGCTATAAAAAAAGATGCAGCCGGAAATATCCTGATGTCGAAGCCTGCAACCCCCGGATATGAAAACCGGCCGGTTGTCATCCTGCAGTCTCACATGGATATGGTTTGCGAAAAGAATAACGGGACAGTTCATGATTTTGATAACGATCCGATCGAAACGATCGTCGACGGCGATTGGCTGCGTGCCAACGGAACGACACTGGGAGCCGACAACGGTATAGGCGTTGCTGCCGAACTGGTTATCCTGGCATCCGACGACATCGAACACGGACCGATAGAATGTCTGTTTACTGTGGACGAAGAAACCGGCCTGACCGGAGCTAAAGCACTTGAAAAAGGATTCATGACCGGTGACATCCTGTTGAATCTGGACAGCGAAGACGAGGGGGAAATTTTCATGGGCTGCGCCGGCGGAAAAGACACGCAAGCCGTGTTCCATTGCGAACAGCGCGCAACCAATCCCAATATGTTATATTTCAAAATCAATATTAAAGGATTGAACGGCGGACATTCCGGCGGTGAAATTCACAAAGGATTGGGAAATGCCAATAAAGTACTGGTTCGCTTCCTGTATTTGCTGAACAATGAAGCAGACTTCACGCTGTGCTCTATCGAGGGCGGTAATCTACGCAATGCGATTGCCCGTGAAGCACATGCAGTGATCGGCCTTTATCCGGAAGACAAAGAACAGGTACGCGTCCTGCTTAACAACTATGCTGCCGACATAGAAAACGAACTGAAACATGTCGATCCGAATGTACAGATCACGATGGAATCGACTGATCGTCCGGAATTTTGTATCAGCAACTTCGACATGGAAAAAGTTATCTGGGCTTTACATGCCTGTCCTCATGGCGTGATCGGCATGAGCCACGATATCGAAGGACTGGTAGAAACTTCAACCAACCTGGCTTCCGTAAAAATCAGACAGGATGCAGAAACCCAATCATTCATCATCACAGTAGGAACCAGCCAACGCAGCTCCATCGAATCCTGCAAGAATATGATCGCCAACCAGGTCGCTTCCGTATTCAAACTGGCAGGTGCTGTCGTTACTCACGGCGACGGTTATCCGGGATGGGCTCCGAATCCGGATTCTAAAATCCTGAAAGTGGCACAGGATACTTACAAACATTTATTTAATAAGGATGCCAAGATCATGGCAATCCATGCCGGACTGGAATGTGGATTATTCCTCGAAAAATATCCTAATCTGGATATGATTTCTTTCGGACCGACATTAAGAGATGTTCACTCTCCCAACGAACGGATCGAGATTAAGACCGTCGGCTTGTGGTGGGAACATCTTTTGGAATTATTAAAAAGCGTACCGGCAAAATAAATTTAAATATTCTACGTTATAGAAAGAGGATTAACACTTTAATCGTGTTTTTCCTCTTTTTTTATGTTAAGGCCTGAAAACATTCTTTATAAATCGTTTGTTTATAAAGAAACAAGAACACAAAGGCATACATTTTAACATTTAGCGAAAATGAAAAGAATTACAGCGCCGTTGCTGATCATATGTACAATTTTACTCAACCTGTTGGCTGGATGCGACGGGCTGGACGAAAATTACTCGACCAATCCAAACCACCGGTTGAGTTTCTCGACAGATACCTTATCTTTTGATACTGTCTTTACAACAATCGGTTCCGCCACAAAACAATTCATGGTTTACAACAGAAATGACGAACCTTTGAATATCGAGCGGATTATTCAGTTCTCACCTGCCACCAGCGGTTTCCGTATCAATGTAGACGGGCGCAAAGGGGATAATTTTGACAATGTCCGGATTGCCGCAAAAGACAGCATGTATATATTTGTAGAAGTGACAGTCAACCCGACCGGCAAAGATCAACCGTTATTAGTTCAAGACTCCATCCAGTTCAGTTATAACAGCATCACACAAACAGTTTTACTGGAAGCATGCGGACAGGATGTCAAGCTGATCAAGGGCGGACAGACATTAAGCGAAGATACCAGGCTGACGGCTGAACGTCCCTATCTGATATACGACAGTCTGATGATCGACAAGGGCGTAACCGTACAGATAGAAGAAGGAACAACCCTCTATATGCACAACAAGGCCAAGATCATTGTCGACGGCACACTGATCGCCGAGGGCACAAAAGATAAACCGATCGTCTTCCGTGGCGACCGTCTCGATTTTATCCTGGACGACCAGTTACCCTACGACCGTACTCCGGGACAATGGGAAGGTATTATTTTCAAAAAGGAAAGTTTCAACAACCTATTTAATAATGTAATAGTACGAAACGGGAATAATGGTATTACCTGCGAAGCGTCCGATCCTGAAAAATCCAAGTTGAAGATCAACAATTCACAGATCACCAATATGGACGGAAATGTTCTGACGGCAATCAATAGTAATATCGAAGCGACGAACAGTGAATTTACAAACGCCACGATCTATGTCGTTCAACTAAGTGGCGGTAAATATAGCTTTACTCATTGTACACTGGCGAACTATATATCTGCTAAATCCCGTCATTCACTGGCCCAAAATCCGGAGCCCAGCTTCACTTTACGTTTATTAGACAATACAGCCGATAAATACAGTGAAATCGGTCCGTACGATTTATTGCAGGCTAACTTCGACAATTGTATAATCGACGGTAGCCTGGGAGCAGGAAAGGAAATTGAAATTTCAATGGGGACCAAAGCGGGCCTGTTCAGAAACGACAATCTGAAATATCATTTTAACCACTGTGTAGTAATGGCAGATCAGATCGACAGTGAAAACTTTACCGATGTCATTTTCGTAAAAGGAAAAGACGACAGTAAAATGGAATATCGGATGAACGGTGGAAAAACGAATAAATATATGTATGACTTCCGCCCCGACAAAGAAACGACTCCGGGTGTCGGCAAGGCTGACCTGTTCGTCTCTCAGAAATATCCGGTCGACCGGAACGGTGTCAACCGGTTAACGAACGACGGACCCGATATCGGAGCTTACGAGTTTGTTCCAAAAGATGAAGATGAAAAATAAAAACAAATAGATATGCCCAGGACCTTAACTATATTTATTTACGTTCTAGCCTTTCTCTCCTGTCCGGCGAATGCCCAGTCCGGATTCAGAATCATGAGTTATAATGTAGAGAATCTGTTCGACACCGATGATAATCCGGAGAAGAATGACAACGATTTTCTCCCCTCGGGTAACCATCACTGGACCCGCGGACGTTATTATCATAAACTTCAGCAGATAGCTAAAGTGATCAGTGCCGCCGGTGAATGGAATACTCCGGCTTTGGTAGCCCTTTGCGAAGTGGAAAATGATTCCGTCCTGATCCATCTGCTCAACCGGACACCACTGAAACAACAACAATACCGATATTGTATGACGCACGGTTCAGATACAAGAGGCATAAATACAGCCCTCCTCTATCAACGGGATCAGTTCGGCTACATCGGTCACCGGGAACATCCGGTTGTTTTCACCCGGAAAAATCATAAACACACCCGCAATCTCCTCCATGTATGGGGAAAAGTCATAACCGCAGATACACTGGATGTATTTGTCTGCCATCTCCCGTCCCGTTACGGAGGTGAAAAAGAGAGCGAAGCCGACCGATTCGATGCCGCCCGAACATTGCGGAACCTTTGCGACTCCCTGCTCGGAACTCGTACAAACCCTCAAATACTGATTATGGGCGACTTCAACGATACGGCAGAGAATGTCAGCATCACACAAATACTGGCTGCCGGAAAAATCGGCAAAAGTATCGAAGCAAAAAAGCTGTACAACCTTTTCGCCGATCCGCACGTCCTGCATTATCCGGGAACCCATAAGTATCAGGGCGAATGGAATCAACTGGATCATATCATCGTCTCCGGAAACCTGATCGACAGTACATCCGCCATGCACCTTCTCCCCGGAAGCAACCGGATCTTCGCACCGCCTTTCCTGCTTACCAACGATAAGACCTGGCAGGGCAAACGTCCTTTCCGCACCTATTACGGCTTTAAATATGAGGGCGGTTACAGCGATCATTTACCGCTCATTACCGACTTTTTATTATCTTTGCCTGACAAGATTGAATAAAAAAGAAACATGCAAATACATCATATACTGGTAGGATTTCTCTTCTTCGCCGGAATTACAAGCATTACAGCCGAAGCACAGCAACTGCGCAAACCGATGGACCACCCCATCTTGCTTAGCGGCAACTTCGGAGAGTTAAGAAGCAATCATTTTCACTCGGGAATAGACTTCAAGACACAAGGTGTGGAAGGGAAACCGATCCACTCCGTACAGGCCGGATACGTCTCACGCATATCCGTCAGCCCGTGGGGATATGGCAACGGATTATACATCACCCATCCGGACGGAACGACCACCGTTTACGGACATCTTCAGAAATTCTCCCAAAAGATCGCTACCTACGTAAAAAACAAGCAGTATGAACTGGAGAGTTTCAACGTAAACCTGACACTCACACCGGAAGAACTACCGGTTAAGGAAGGTGAACTCGTTGCCCTGAGCGGAAACACCGGAAGTTCCGGCGGCCCTCATCTCCATTTCGAGATTCGCGATACGGAAACAGAAGAACCGATGGACCCGATCGAAGCGTACAAAGAACTGATACAAGACACAAAGCCTCCTAAAATACAGGGTATCATGATCTGTCCGGTACAAGGGAAAGGGGTCGTGAACGGTAGCCGCCGGAAACAGGAACTAAAGCCTGTCACCGCCCAAAACGGCAAACAGACACTGACAGGCAAGATCGAAGCCTGGGGAGAAATAGGACTGGCGGTAAAAGCCTATGACTATATGGACAATACCTCCAATATCTACGGAGTCAAGGAAATCACACTGACAGCCGACAGCCAGGTCATCTATCACAGCGACCTGACTCGTTTCGCTTTCGACGAGACACGTTACCTGAATAGCTTCACCGACTTTGAAGAATGGAAAGAACACCGTTCCTTCTATATGAAAAGCTTCGTCGATCCCGGTAATCGTCTCCGCTTCATTGAAAGTATCGACCGCGGTATCCTGACGATCGATGAGCCTCGTACGTATCATCTGACCTACCGCTTGGCAGATGCCTTCGGCAATGCAACTCAGCTGACTGTCCGAATTGAAGGGAAAGAACAACCTATTCCGGAAATCGACACGGATAATACCGAACTGTTTCATTGGTGGAGCGACAACCGCTTCGGAGCCAAAGGAATCCGTCTGACTATTCCGAAAGGAAATCTCTACGATGACCTGTATTTCCGTTATTCAGTAAAAGAAGACAGTACAGCGCTGGGAGCCGTACACACACTACATAATAAACCGGTTGCCTTGCATAAATCGGCTAAACTTTCCCTCCGTCTGCAGACAGACACACTGGAAAACAAGCAGCAATACGGAATCGTCCGTCTGCAAAACGGGCGCAGGTCATGGACAGGAGGCGTTTACCGTAACGGTTGGATCGATGCCGACATAAAAGAAATGGGGACTTACACCCCGGGGCAAGACCTTGTTCCTCCGACCATTACACCACTCAACCCGGCTACATGGGTCAGCAAACAGGCTATTTCACTACGGTTATCGGATAATCTGAGCGGTGTACAAACTTACCGGGGGGAAATCGACGGCCAATTCGTCTTATTCGAGATGAACAGCAAGTCCGTTATCACCTACCATTTCGACAAAGAACGGCTGGCAAGAGGAAAACATACATTAAAACTGGTCGTAACAGACGCCTGTGGAAATCAATCCTCTTATACTTATCCGTTTACATGGTAAAAAAGAACTTTGCTTTTTTCTTCAAAATAAGGCTGCAAGCCATTGTTTACAACAATTAATTTGTATCTTTGTTATCTCATAAACTAAGAGATTACACATATATAAATGCAAGATATCTAGGTATGGAAAACAACGAACTGTTAGAAATGGTAAGAAGTAAAGCCCAAAGCTGGCTTACCAAAAGTTATGATGCCGAAACAAAAGCAAAAGTACAGGAATTACTGGACAACGAAGATCCGACAGAACTGATCGAATCATTCTACAAAGACCTTGAATTTGGTACAGGAGGTTTAAGAGGTATCATGGGAGTAGGAACCAACCGTATGAATATTTATACAGTCGGTGCAGCTACACAAGGTTTATCAAATTATCTGAAAAAAGAATTTGCGAACCTGGATCAGATCAAAGTTGTTATCGGACATGACTGCCGTAACAACAGCCGTAAGTTTGCTGAAATTTCGGCCGACATCTTCTCTGCCAACGGTATCAAAGTTTACATGTTCGAAGACCTTCGTCCGACACCGGAAATGTCTTTCGCCATCCGTAAACTGGGATGTCAGAGCGGTATCATCCTGACAGCATCGCATAATCCGAAAGAATACAACGGCTACAAGGCTTACTGGGACGACGGTGCACAAATGATCGCTCCGCACGACAAGAATACAATTGCCGAAGTAAACAAGATCCGTAATGCCAGCGATATCAAATTCAAAGGCAATAAGGAACTGATCGAAATCATCGGTGAAGAAATCGATAATCTGTATATCGACGCTTTGACAACTATTACCCTTTCTCCGGAAGCTATCAAACGTCATCACGATATGAAGATCGTTTACACTCCGATCCACGGAACAGGTGTTAAGATTATCCCGGCTGCATTGAAAGCATTCGGATTCACCAATATCATCCACGTTCCCGAACAGGATGTGGTAAGCGGCGACTTCCCGACAGTTATCTCTCCCAACCCGGAAGAACCGGCTGCATTGGCTATGGCTGTCGAGAAAGCAAAAGAAACAGATGCCGAACTGGTACTGGCTTCCGACCCGGATGCTGACCGTGTAGGTGCTGCCGTTAAAAACAACGACGGTGAATGGGTGTTGCTGAACGGTAACCAGACAGCCTTGATGTTCGTTTATTACCTGATTACTCGCTGGAAAGAACTGGGTAAGGTGAACGGCAAAGAATATATCGTAAAGACAATCGTTACAACCGAACTGATCCGCACAATCGCTGAACGCAACGGTGTTGAAATGTACGACGTTTACACCGGCTTCAAATGGATTGCCGACGTAATGAAGAAGAACGAAGGCAAGAAGAACTACATCGGTGGTGGCGAAGAAAGCTACGGATTCCTTTGCGAAGACTTCGTGCGCGACAAAGATGCAGTTTCTGCATGTGCTATCCTGGCTGAAATCGCAGCATGGGCAAAAGATCAAGGCATCACCATGTATCAGTTGTTGCAGAACATCTATGTAGAATATGGTTTCTCAAAAGAAAAAGGTATCTCTGTTGTGAAGAAAGGCAAGAGTGGTGCCGAAGAAATCGAAGCCATGATGAAGAACTTCCGCGAAAACCCGTTACAGGAAATTGCCGGTTCAAAGGTTACATTGTTCTACGATTATGCTTCTCTGAAAGGATTCAGCTACATCGACAACGAAGCTATCACTTTGGACATGCCGACCACTTCCAACGTTCTTCAGTATTTCACAGAAGACGGCACAAAGATCTCTATCCGTCCTTCAGGTACGGAACCGAAGATCAAGTTCTACTGCGAAGTTCATTCTAAGGTAAACAGCTTGGAAGATCTGCCTGCTGCAGAAAAGGCTGGTGAAGAAAAGATCAATCAGATTAAGGCTTCTTTGGGTATTTGATCGAATAACTAAAGCAAAATAAGAAACGGGGCAAGAGATTTAACTTCTCGCCCCGTTTTTTGTTATCTAGGAATGTACACTGACTGTCCCCTTCCTTCCCGCCATACTATATATATACCAGACGGAAGCGAATAAGTATAGTCACCCGGTTGAAGCTGTTGATAAGAATAGACTTTCCCATTATAATCAACAATCAAGACTGAGGATTTTGTGGAGACTGAAATATACAATAGTTGAGAAGCCACACGAATCTGCCAATCGTCTTTGAATACAGGTCTATTATCAACACTCTCTTCATTCTTTTGAATACCTTCGACTGTTATTGTAATATCCCGACTTACCGATCGTATACGATACGAACGCCTACCGGCTGCATTCACAAAATGCAATTCTACAACATCGCCATTTACCCGAACGATAGGCTCAGATTGATCATAATCTTCCTCCAATGACAGATAAAGATAAAAACTTCCGCCTTCCTCTATTCGCTCCGGGTCAGATAGATCACAGGAAATAGTAGCACCTTCCAACTCCGGAATGGATACAGTATAATAAACGGGGTCAGGTTCGGGCTCAGGGTCAGGGTCAGGGTCAGGGACCGGGTTTTTAACTATTCCTGAAATACGAATCCTTATATCTTTATCAATATCAGAAACAACATAATAATAAGTATTCCCTTCTTTCGTAAACGACACATCTCCTGCCGATGCCTTTACTCGGGGAGTAGATTGATTATAATCTGACAATAATCTCAATGAAAAACAGAAATCACCCCCTTCCTGTACCTCCGTATCTCCCGAATTGGAAAGAACAGCTCCTCTAATTGATTGAGGTAAACGAACTGTATAATGGACTAATTTAGGTGTCCACTGAGCAACAAACGTAGTTGTTTGGGTTATAGGTTTTTCTATATTTTCGGCATTACTCCAACCAGTAAAGTCAAAGAATTCTTTCGTCGGATCTTCGGGCTTGACTACGAGTTCATCTTTTAAAATGATTTGCTGATTATAAACATCTTCCGGGTCTTCTGATAATAAAAAAGAGACTGTAAAGAAAGCAAGAGAAAGTTCTTCTCCTTTTTTAAATGTAACATTTCCCATCTCTTCTTCTCCATATTTAATTGTATATGTAGACTCTTGCAGATAGTTTATCTCATTTATCGGCATTGCCGTTCCACCTTCAGCCATTAATGAAACAGGCTCTTCTTCCTCCCACTCTTCACCATCCAATGTCAGGGTAGAAACAACAGGGTAGAAAGGCTGATTACCGGTTACATTTCCTGTCAAAGTTCCATCCACAAAAATAGAACCTTGTTGATTATCCAATTGAAATTCCCCCTGAATAGTAAGACTACATCCTTCTTTAATCTCCAATGATTGATCCGGTTGAAGAGTCATATTGGAAGACAAAGAGACTTTTCCATATACATTACCCTTATTTCCTTCAAAAAGAATTCCTTTTGTTAATGTTGAGGTTACTTTATCGATGGAATTTACGGATAATAGTGCGTTATTGTTCAATTCAAAAGAATGAGATTCTTCAGCTTCATCCTCTTTTCCTTCGATAGAACCTGCTAGCATTAATGAACCTGAACTTTCTCCATCCGCAATTAAAGTCGCACCATTTGCAATAAGTATTTTAGCATCATCATCAGTTGAAGAACTCCATTGATTTATTCCCTCCCACGAAAGATGAACTTGGGATGCTGATCGTATTTCCAATGGTAAATCAGAGTTTATATTTACATTAATTAAATGGATAGAAACTGCATCGGTTGTGTTTACTACAATTTTATATGGAAATACTAGATTAACTTCTCCTTTTATAGTGATTTGTCCTTTCAGAACGACAAGTACATCATCTTCAAATTTATAATTATCTTCATCTCCTTCTATACTAAACATAAGTACCAAATGCAATGTACTATCCTTTTGGATACTATAATCCTGTAAAGTATTCCCATCCTCCAACTGTTTTCCTGCAAAAATCAATCGTTGTTGATCTGGCGGAATTCCTTCTTTATCCTGTATTTTAGCCTTAATATCTTCAATACGATCTGTAGGCTCTACTTCCAAAGTGATATGCTTTCCTGTCAATGTCTTTACAAAGATTTGCATAGCATACGAGTCTTCCGCATACGACAATCCAACAAATAATAGTAATAAAAAAAAGAGTTTGTTTTTCATAATGCAAAACTTGTGCCTGTGGTTCCCTCTTTAGGCTTGTAAAAAAAATAAGGTGTGGGAACTATATAGCTTTATCCGATATTCAGGTCTTCGCACACCCATCCAATAGACAAAGCAATAGCTACCACACCCATTTTATCATAGTTTACCAATCCTGATAATGCTATAACAAACAGGTTGAGTGCTATTGCTACCACCTTCATTGGATTAATCAAAGTTGCGAAGTTTGAATATCGAAGATAATTTCAATAACACCTTTCATATGTCCTCTTCATTTCCTCAACGCTATGAGTCTGAAGAATTGGTACAAATTTAGAAAAAGATTTGTATTTATGCAACTTCTCTTCCTATCATCATTCCTATACATCTCCCCAACTTCTATTTTTCAAAAACATCTACCATATCTACCACCCTCTCCCACTCGCTTTGTAAATAAAAGCCTCCAAGGGTGATGGTAGATAAAAAAGTATCCACCACTACCCTTGGAGGCGTTTATTTACAAGGCGTACAGAAAATTGTAGTAGATATGGTAGATGTTTTAAAAAAATCAGTGTGAATATTTTATTCATTTACCAATAACGGGCACGAATGTCTTTAACCAGTTTCTTCAATACGAAATTGTGCATCCAATACAAATATGATTCTTTGCCATATTTCACAAAAGACTCTCTTTCCCAAAACAAAGCGGCAACAACGAAGCCGCACTCTCTGCCACCATCACTTCCTTCGTTCCGCAAAGCAACACCTTGACAGGCCGGCCATATCGCTGCTCCGTTTCCAGCAACACTTGCCGACAGGCACCGCAAGGCGAAATGCTCTCCACCTGCTTTCCGCCTGTTGCCGCAGCAATCGCCAAAGCCACAACAGGGATATCCGGATACTGATGCCCGGCATGAAATAAGGCTACCCGTTCGGCACACAAACCGGATGGATAAGCCGCATTCTCCTGATTACTTCCCGTCACAATCGTTCCGTCCGCCAACAAGACCGCCGCACCGACATGAAACTTTGAATAAGGAGCATACGAATGTTCCGTCGCTTTCAAGGCAGCACGCACCAATGGCTGTTCTTCATCCGAAACTTCGTTTAACGGATAAACTGCTATTTTTGTTTCCAGTCTGATTTCCTTCATACAATCAAAATATTACTGGAAACAAAGATAGTAAATTTGTATCTTTGCCAGATAATTTATCCATAAATCAATTTCAGTAGATGCAAACATCACTACTCACACCCGATAAAGACCCGATGGGCGCGGCAATCGCCGATTATTATGCAAATGGGAAAGCGACTAAACTTCGTGTATTCTCTTCTATGTTTGACGAAGATGAAATACCGGTCAAGCAGCTGTTTCGTTGCTTTGAAGAAATGCCGGCGACGGAACAGGAAGCCCTTCGTCTGAGTAGCGGAAAGATACTCGACGTCGGTGCCGGCAGCGGATGCCACTCACTTGCCTTGCAGGAAATGGGGAAAGAGGTGAAGGCCATCGACATCTCTCCACTCTCGGTCGACATCATGCAGAAGAGAGGAGTGAAAGATGCCAGCTTGCAGAACTTCTTCAGCGAGCAGTTCACAGGTTCGTTCGACACGATCCTATTATTGATGAACGGTTCGGGAATTGTAGGTAAGATCAGTAATCTTCCGGCTTTCTTTCATACACTGAAACGCCTGCTGGCACCGGGAGGCTGCCTGTTAATGGATTCTTCCGACCTGCGTTACCTGTTTGAAGACGAAGATGGCAATCTCGAAATAGATATGGAAGACGATTATTACGGCGAAGTAGATTTTCGCATGCAATATAAGAACATCAAAGGCGATCGGTTCGATTGGTTATACATAGATTTTCAAACGCTCAGCCTGCATGCCGCCAACAATGGGTTTAAAGCTGAAAAGATACAGGAAGGGGAACACTATGATTATCTGGCTAAAATTAGCAGCATATAAACCAGTATTTTATAGATTATTTAGAAGAATAATATATCCAGCTTCATTATCTTTGCGAAAATAAATACTTTAGAGAGCTCTTTTATGAAACTAACGATACGTATTTTTTGCCTTTTATTTTTCATTGCGACATTTGCGGAAGCAGCAACCCATAGGAAAATACCTTCCTACGAAAAATATATAAAGACATACAGCGCCCTGGCTGTGGAACAACAAAGACAATACCGGATCCCTGCCAGTATTACGCTTGCACAGGGATTGCTTGAATCCGGTGCCGGTCAAAGCGACCTGGCACGCCGTTCGAACAACCACTTCGGCATCAAATGTCACTCGGACTGGCGTGGCGGACGTGTATATCATGACGATGACCTGCGCGGAGAATGTTTCCGGAAGTACAAACGGGTGGAAGATTCGTATGAAGATCATTCCAAATTTCTGAAACGCTCGCGTTATGAATCATTGTTCCGTTTGAAGATCACCGATTACAAAGGCTGGGCGAGAGGTCTTCAGAAGTGTGGTTACGCCACCGACCGTGCTTATGCGAACAAATTAATCAAAGTTATTGAAGATTACGAGCTCTATCGTTACGATTCAGGAAAAATACAGAAACCGACACATCAGGAAAAGAAAAAACAAAAATATCCGTCAGTCAGCTACACAATCTACAAAACATTCGGATTGCTGTATGTCTATGCCAAAGAGAATGACAGCTTCGACCAAATAGCACGCAACCTGGACTTCAGCGTCAGAGAACTGAAAAAGTTCAATGAAGTGCCGGAAGACTTCCCGTTGCAGAAAGGTGATATCGTCTATTTGGAAAAGAAGAAGAAAAAGGCAGACAAACCTCATTACGACCATGTTGTACAAATCGGAGAATCCATGCACAGCATCGCACAGAAATACGGAATACAGATCAAGAGCCTGTATAAGATGAATAAAAAAGACAAAGATTACGTTCCTGAAGAAGGAGATGTGCTTAAACTTAGATAAGTAACATAAAAAAATAGTATCTTTGCAGCCAAATATGTAAAAACAATGAGTGACCAACGTTACAACCTTCGCGGTGTATCCGCTTCAAAAGAAGATGTTCACAATGCAATAAAGAACATCGACAAGGGTATATTCCCTAAAGCATTTTGTAAGATCATCCCCGATATATTAGGCGGTGATCCTGAATATTGCAACATTATGCATGCTGACGGAGCCGGAACGAAATCATCCCTGGCTTACATGTACTGGAAAGAAACCGGTGACCTGTCTGTATGGAAAGGTATTGCCCAGGATGCACTGATCATGAACATCGACGACTTGCTGTGTGTAGGCGCAGTAGACAATATACTTGTTTCTTCCACCATCGGACGTAATAAACTGTTGATCCCGGGAGAAGTAATCTCCGCCATCATCAACGGAACGGACGAACTGCTGGCCGAACTGCGCGAAATGGGCGTAGGCTGCTATGCAACCGGAGGCGAGACTGCCGATGTGGGCGATCTGGTTCGCACCATCATTGTAGACAGCACCGTAACCTGCCGCATGAAACGTGCGAATGTGGTTGACAACAGTAATATACAAGGTGGAGACGTAATTGTCGGCATGGCTTCTTACGGACAAGCCACCTACGAAAAAGAATATAACGGCGGAACCGGCAGCAACGGTCTGACCTCTGCACGCCACGACGTATTTGCCAAATATCTGGCAACAAAATATCCGGAAAGTTATGATGCAGCCGTTCCCGGCGAACTGGTTTATTCGGGCGGACTGAAACTGACCGACCAGATCGAAGAACTGGGTATCGATGCCGGTAAACTGGTGCTCTCTCCTACCCGCACATACGCTCCTGTGATCAAAGTGTTGCTGGACAAACTGCGTCCGCAGATCCACGGTATGGTACACTGCTCCGGCGGAGCACAAACCAAAGTGATGCACTTTGTAGAAAACAAACGTGTGACAAAGAACAACCTGTTCCCTGTCCCTCCTCTTTTCCGTATCATTCAGGAACAGAGCGGAACGGATTGGAGCGAAATGTATAAAGTGTTCAACATGGGTCACCGTATGGAAGTTTACCTGTCACCTGAACATGCTGAAGAAGTGATCAGCATTGCCAAGAGCTTCAACATCGATGCACAGGTAGTTGGCTTCGTGGAAGAAGCAGATAAAAACGAATTGATCATTGAAAGCGAAAAAGGTCGCTTCGTATATTAATCTGATAAATGGCCGATAATAGTTTATTAGGAAGACTGGACGGATTAGTGAGCCGTTTTGAAGAAGTCGGGACTCTGATCACCGACCCGGCAGTGATTGCCGATATGAAACGGTTTGTAAAGCTCAATAAAGAGTACCGCGATCTGGAGAAGATCGTGGCTACCCGTAGCGAATATGTCAATACATTAAATGGAATAAAAGAAGCACGCCAATTACTGGAAACGGAGCAGGACCCCGAAATGAGGGAGATTGCCCGTGAAGAACTGGATACGTGCAATGCCCGTATTCCGGAGCTGGAAGAGGAGATCAAGTTACTGCTTGTCCCCAGCGATCCGGAAGACGACAAGAATGCCATCGTTGAAATACGCGGCGGAACAGGAGGCGATGAAGCTGCCCTGTTTGCCGGCGACTTGTATCGTATGTATATGAAGTACTGCGAAACCAAAGGATGGAAAGTCGCCCTGTCGAGTTGCAGCGAAGGTTCATCGGGCGGATATAAGGAAATAATCTTTACCGTCAGCGGTGAAAAAGCATACGGTACGCTTAAATATGAATCGGGTGTACACCGCGTTCAGCGCGTGCCCAGCACAGAGACACAGGGACGTGTACACACTTCAGCAGCCACCGTGGCCGTGCTCCCCGAAGCAGACGAGTTTGATGTTGAAATTAATGAAGGTGAAATTAAATGGGATACTTTCCGCTCGGGAGGTGCCGGCGGCCAAAATGTGAATAAGGTTGAATCAGGCGTGCGCTTGCGTTATGTCTGGAAAAACCCGAACACCGGCGTGAGCGAAGAGATCCTGATCGAATGTACGGAGACGCGCGACCAGCCGAAAAACAAGGAACGCGCGCTCACCCGCCTGCGTTCTTTTATCTATGACAAAGAACATCAGAAATACCTGGACGACATTGCCAACAAACGCAAGACAATGGTTTCGTCGGGCGATAGATCCGCGAAGATCCGGACATACAACTATCCGCAAGGACGTATCACCGATCATCGTATCAACTACACAATTTATAACTTATCTGCTTTCATGGATGGCGATATACAATCCTGCATCGACCAACTGACCGTTGCCGAAAATGCAGAACGTCTGAAAGAGGCCGAACTATAACAGTTTCACTATTTGACACAAGACAAGATGAACAAGCAACAATTATTCGAGAACATCAAAAAGAAACAATCTTTCCTTTGCGTTGGATTGGATACCGATATAAAGAAAATCCCGCAGCATTTACTTTCTGAAGAAGATCCCATCTTCGCTTTCAACAAAGCGATTATAGATGCTACAGCCGACTATTGCGTAGCTTACAAACCCAATCTAGCTTTCTACGAAAGTCTGGGTGTGAAAGGAATGCTTGCATTTGAAAAGACAGTCACTTACCTGCGTGAGAATTATCCGGACCAGTTCATTATTGCTGACGCGAAACGTGGCGACATCGGTAACACTTCCGAGATGTATGCCCGCTCTTTCTTCGATCATATCAAAGTTGATGCCGTAACAGTAGCACCTTATATGGGTGAAGACAGCGTGAAACCGTTCCTGATCTATCCGGAAGCATGGGTGATCCTGCTGGCTCTGACATCCAACAAGGGGTCACTGGATTTCCAAATGACAGAAGATGCCAACGGCGAACGTCTGTTTGAAAAAGTATTGAAGAAATCGCAGGATTGGGCTACCGACGAACAGATGATGTACGTTGTCGGCGCGACACAGGGAAAAATGTTCCTGGATATCCGCAAACATGCCCCCAACCATTTCCTTTTAGTACCGGGTGTCGGTGCACAGGGAGGCAGTCTGCAGGAAGTTGCCCAGTACGGAATGAACGATCAGTGCGGTTTGCTTGTTAATTCTTCACGTGCGATCATTTACGTAGATAAATCAGAAAAATTCGCATCATTTGCCCGTGAAGCAGCACAGGCTGTACAGCGTGAAATGGCAGGATATCTGCATGATAAGGGAATTATTCCCTGCAAAGCATAGGCTATCCCAATAATTTTCACCATTTTTGCAAACTGCTTTGTTCTTAGTGGAGCAGTCTCAATTCAAATACAATATAACAAAATAAGTAATGGAGTTATCAGCCCAACAAATAGCGGACTTTCTTGGCGGAACCGTTGATGGCAACCCTGAAGTGAAAGTCAGCAACTTCTCAAAAATAGAAGAAGGACAACCCGGAACACTGACGTTCCTGGCAAATCCTAAGTACGAACATTATATCTATAATACAGAAGCGAGCATTGTTCTGGTGAATAACGACTTTTCTCCGGCTGAACAAGTTACCGCTACTTTAGTAAAAGTAGAAAATGCTTATTCTGCTCTTGCCATGTTACTCAACCTGGTAGAACAGTCCAAACCTAAAAAGACCGGAGTTTCTTCAACCGCGTTCATCGCAGCCTCTGCCACACTGGGAGACGATTGCTTTGTCGGCAATTTTGCCTATATCGGCGAAAATGTCCGGCTGGGGAAGAACTGCCTGATATATCCTAACACATATATCGGTGATAACGTGACTATCGGAGATAACTGCATTCTTTATCCGCACACGACCATCTACAACGGATGTAAGATCGGTAATAACTGTATCCTGCATGCCGGTTCGGTAATTGGTTCGGACGGATTCGGGTTTGCTCCCGAAGGAGAAAATTACAAGAAGATCCCGCAGTTGGGAAATGTCGTGCTGGAAGACAATGTTGAAGTTGGTGCCAACACGACGATCGACCGTGCCGTAATGGGTTCTACCATCATTCACAAAGGCGTGAAGCTGGATAATCTGGTACAGATCGCCCACAATGTGGAAGTCGGAGAAAATACGGTAATGGCAGCCCAGGTCGGCATCGCCGGTTCTGTCAAGATCGGCAGTCATTGTATGTTCGGCGGGCAGGTAGGCCTGGCAGGACATATCCATATCGCCGACCATGTGGTATTCGGTGCACAGGCGGGTGTGATCAGCGACATTAAGGAAGCAAAGACCGTACTGGGTGCTCCTGCCATCGATGCGAAAAACTTCATGCGTTCGAGTGCCATATTCAACCGTCTGCCGGATATGTATCGCACCATGGGACAGTTACAACGCGAGATCGAACAATTAAAGAAAGAAATTAATAAATAATTATATACGTATGCAGAAACAAAAGACGCTAGCCAAGAGTTTCTCGATGCAAGGCAAAGGCTTGCATACCGGACTGGACATTCAGATTACGTTCAACCCGGCACCAGAAAACCACGGATACAAAATTAAACGTGTTGACCTGGAAGGAGAACCTGTTATCGATGCATTGGCAGAAAACGTGGCCAGCACACAAAGAGGTACCGTTCTGTCAAAGAACGGCATTCAGATCAGCACTGTTGAACATGCTATGGCAGCCTTATATGCCTATGAGATCGACAACTGCCTGATTGAAGTGAACGCTCCGGAATTTCCGATCCTGGACGGCAGCTCACGCTTCTTCTCAGAAGAAATCCGGACAGCAGGAATCGTTGAACAAAACGCTCCGAAAGACTTCTATATTGTAAAGCATAAAATCGAAGTAAAAGACGAAGAAACTGGTTCTTCGCTGATCATCCTTCCGGATGAAAAGTTCAGCGTAAATGTTCTGATCTCTTTCAATTCTCCGGTATTGTCAAACCAGTTCGCTACATTAAACGATCTGAGCGAATTTCCGGAAGAAATTGCAGCTTCCCGCACATTCGTATTTGTACGCGAAGTGGAAATGCTTCGCCAGAACAACCTTATCAAAGGAGGTGACCTGGACAACGCGATTGTTATCTATGACCAAAAGATACCGCAGGAAACACTGGACAAGCTGGCAGACGAAGTAGGTATTCCTCACAAAGATGTACACGAACTGGGTTATATCAACAATAAACCGCTGGTGTTCGACAACGAGCCTGCCCGTCACAAACTGATCGACGTACTCGGCGACCTGGCACTGATCGGCAAACCTATCCGCGGACGTATCATCGCAACCCGTCCGGGTCACAAGATCAACAACCAACTGGCCCGCATGATCCGCAAGGACATCAAGCTGAACGAGGTACAGGCTCCGGTTTACGATCCGAACGCGGAACCGATTATGGATATCAACCGCATCCGCGAACTACTTCCCCACCGTTACCCGTTCCTGCTGGTCGACAAGATCATCGAGATCGGCGGCAACTACATTGTCGGAGTAAAAAATATCACTACAAACGAACCGTTCTTTACCGGACACTTCCCGCAGGAACCTGTTACACCGGGTGTATTGCTGGTTGAAGCGATGGCACAGACAGGAGGTTTGCTCGTTCTGAATTCAGTAGACGAGCCGGAACGTTATTCGACTTACTTCATGAAGATCGACGGCGTGAAATTCCGTCAGAAAGTAGTTCCCGGAGATACGCTGATCCTGCGTCTGGAACTGCTGGCTCCTATCCGTCGCGGTATTTCAACGATGAAAGGTTACATCTTCGTAGGCGACAAGCTGGTTTGCGAAGCCGAATTTATGGCTCAGATCATTAAAAACAAATAATATAAAGAAGGCAATGAATCAATCCCCTTTAGCAGTCGTTCATCCCGAAGCAAAGATCGGTGAGAATGTAACGATAGATCCTTTTGCAGTAATTGAAAAGGATGTAGTAATAGGCGACAATTGTCATATATATTCACATGCAGTCATTCTCAACGGGGCACGGATCGGAAACAACTGTTCCATTTTCCCGGGAGCTGTAATTGCCGGTATTCCACAAGACTTGAAGTTCAACGGAGAACAGACAACCGCAGAAGTCGGAAACAATACGACGATCCGCGAATGTGTTACGATCAACCGCGGAACAGCCTCGAAAGGAAAAACCGTTGTCGGAAACGATTGCCTGATCATGGCATATTCCCATATTGCACACGACTGCGTACTGAAAGATCATATCATCATCGGGAATGCTTCCCAGATAGCCGGAGAAGTGGAGATTGACGATTTTGCTATTGTCAGCGGCGGCAGCCTGGTTCACCAGTTTACCCGCATATCGAAACATGTGATGGTTCAGGGTGGTTCACGTATCGGTAAAGATATTCCTCCTTATACACTGATCGGCCGCGATCCGATCGTTTACTGCGGTATCAATATCGTAGGATTACGCCGTCGCGGATTCACCAATCAACAAGTGTTCCTGATCCAAGATATTTACCGCACATTATACACCCGCGGTCTGAACAATACGGAAGCGCTGAAAGCGATCGAAACCGAATACGAACCCAGCGTGGAAAGAGACTTGATACTCAACTTTATAAAAACCTCCGAACGTGGTATCGTCAGAGGTTCCATCGATGAGTAAACGGTAAGAAATACAAACTATTTCAAAAGGCTGTCAGCTTCTTTCAGGACTGACAGCCTTTTGTATTTATTTACTTCATGTAATACGCCTCTTTTTTTAGACTGTTATATATGGGTATTGATATTTTTTACTACTTTTGAACCAACAAAAAACTAAAAAGACTATGGTATTCAGATTCCTCATTCTATCAGATGAAGTAGATGACTTCAAACGCGAAATCAAGATTGATGCGGAAGCAACTTTCCTTGACCTGCACGATGCCATCCTGAACTCGGTTGGCTACACAAAAGATCAAATGTGCTCTTTCTTTATTTGTGACGACGATTGGAGTAAAAATACAGAAATTACATTAGTAGAAATGGACACCACTTCGGAAGTGGATAACTATATAATGGAGGAAACTCGCCTGGAAGAGTTGCTTGAAGACGAACACCAAAAACTTATGTTCGTTTTCGACTACATGACCGAACGCGCTTTCTTCATGGAACTCCGTGAGATCGAGCCGGGTAAGGATCTCGATAAAGCTGTCATCAGCAAATCGATCGGCCTCCCTCCTGCTCAGACAGTCGACTTCGACCAGTTCGAAGCCAAGAACACGAGTACAGAAATCGGAGAAGATTTCTACGGAGATTCAGAATACGACATCGATGAACTGGATAAGGAAGGTTTCGAAGGCTTAGGCGACGGACCGATGGATAACCCGTACGACGACGAGCGTTTTTAATAGATGAACTCCCTTGTCATATTACTCGGGCCGACAGGAGTCGGAAAAACCGAATTGAGCCTGCGTGTGGCAGAACATTTCGGTTCTCCTATTATTTCATCCGACTCCCGTCAGCTCTATAAAGACCTGCCTATCGGTACTGCCGCTCCTACTCCGGAGCAAATGGCAAGAGTCAGACATTACATGGTCGGAACGTTGAACCTGACCGATTATTACAGTGCCAGCAACTTTGAAGAAGACGTTATTTCCCTTTTAAATACACTTCACCAGACAACCCCGACAGTGGTTATGACCGGTGGTTCCATGATGTACATCGATGCCGTATGTAAAGGGATCGATGATATTCCGACTGTCACTCCCGCGATACGGGAAGAAATTTATACCCAGTTCGAGCATGAAGGATTGGAAAATATTCTGCAGGAATTAAAAGAAGCAGACCCAGTGCATTATGGAGAAGTAGACCGGATGAACTACAAACGGGTTATCCATGCGGTCGAGATTTGCCGTATGACGGGAAAGCCGTATTCTTCTTTCCGCACAAACAGCAAAAAAGAACGTCCGTTCCGGATCATCAAAATAGGATTGACACGTGATCGTGAAGAGTTATACGACCGCATTAACTACCGTGTCGACCAAATGATGGCAGACGGTTTACTGGAAGAGGCCCGTAAAGTATATCCTTTCCGTCATTTAAATTCTCTTAATACCGTCGGTTACAAAGAATTATTCAATTATTTTGACGGCGAATGGTCGCTTGACCTGGCCATCGAAAAAATCAAACGCAACTCCCGCGTCTATGCCCGCAAGCAAATGACCTGGTTCAAGCGCGACGAAGAGATTGAATGGTTCCATCCGGAACAGGAAACAGAGATTATAAACTTCATTGAAGAGACAATATCTTCGTCTCATAATTTGTAAAAGTCAGAAGACTTCACTAAGCACTCCAAAACTACTTATTAAGTAAGCCTCAACTTACTTACCGAGTAACCTCTAAGCTACTTACTAAGTAGACTTTGATTTACTTATCGAGTAAGTCAGAGTTTACTTAGTAAGTAGGTTTAACAATCAATTTCTTTGAAAAGAAAGATTTTGATGCAGTACATCCTTAATACTTAAATATTTTTCTTTACTTTTGTAATAATTCCAAGTAGCAACCAAGCGTGGCTTCGAACGGAAGGACATATTAGAAAGCGAAAAGCGTTTACGATATTATTCCTAATTCAGAAAATCGCCAATTTTCAATCACAGAGGAATAATAGACAATGAATGCTTGCGCTCTGTTTGTATACTTATTTGTTATAGGATAAGATTTATACATTATAGAGCGCGGGCTGTTGTTTTATTATCTCTGTGATGGGTGTTTGGCGATACCTCTGAATTGGATAATTGAATGACAGTTCCCGCGCTTTTCTATTTTGTAAATCTATAGAGTGAAAGCTGAACGGAGGGGGACAGGGAGGCTACCGGATATTTATGTATAAAGATAGATTCTGTTGTAAAGAAAGTCTGAGTAGAGGTATGTTTCATTCTCTTATGGAGGGAAAAATACTATTTATTTTATTGTTCGTTTTTTCAAGTGTTGCAGAAAGCATAATGGCACATGAAACAGAAGATAATAAGACTGTCGCCATTACAGTAAATTATAAAGAAGAACGAGGAACAATCAAAGTAAATAATGTGGAAGTAAAAAACGGACAAAGTTTGTCTGTAGAATATGGAAGTACTGTTTCTATCACAATAACTCCAAACGATGGATATTGTGCGAGCTTATCTAACCTTCAAATGACTCCGAAAAGGGGAATAAATCAAGTAATCCCCACTGACCTAAGTTATTCTAATACTAAACCGATGACACTTGTTTTTAATGATTTTGTTGAAGATATGATTTTTGATTATACTTTTAGAAAACTTTTAAAGGTAGATATTGAAATTTTAGATGATGATGAGATCAATGTAACTGAAGTAAATAACTATGTTTTATATGCAGAAAAGAGAAACTTACTTTTTTCAGATATGGAAAAAATAAATATAAAATTTAGCGATAAAAACGGTTCTTATTTGAAGCAAGTTTTGATAGATAACGTAGACAGGACTAGTGAAGTCCGTGATAATAATCTGCAATTAATAGATTTTCCTAAAAACATTGTTATTGAATATGGAAGAAAAGATGGTTATTATATGATAAAATATAAAAATGAAGGTACTGGATTTATTCAGGTAAACGAAAATACACCGGGATTGGTTCCTGCATCAAGTCAAGCAGTGATTACTTTTTATCCGACTAATAAGGATTTGAAAAAATGTTTACAGAATGGTGTTGATGTATTAGCTAAAATCAAGGATAGAAAGCTAATCCTCCCTAGTGTATCGGAAGATATACTATTCCAAATTGATTTTGGAACACCTCTCTCATGTTATTTGTCTTATAATAATGGAGGGGAAGTGAAAGTGAATGGGATACCAATAGCAAATGATTCTTCTATTCCTGTTTCAACAGGGACTGATGTTCAAGTTTCAATGTTTCCTCAAGCCGGTTATCATATTAAACAGGTTCAGCTAGGAAACGATGATGTAACCGGTCAATTAAGTAATAATATCTTGACCATCTCATCTATCTCTACTAATAAAAATATTAAAGTCATATTTGAAGAAGACACTCCGGCAACCCATAGCGTAAAGGTTACTTATTCGCCTGGAGGAAGCGTAAAGGTGAACGATAAGTCTGTTACCTCCGGCCAATCAACTACAGCAACTGCCTCAACTGATGTGAAAGTAGAGATTATACCTCAAGCAGGTTATCTTATCAAACAGGTTCGGTTGGGTAACGATGATGTAACTGGACAATTAATTCATAATATATTGACTATTCCATCAATCTTATCCGATAAAGAGATTTCAATTACTTTTGAAAAAGGAGCTTCAATAACTTATGCCGTAAAGGTTACTTATTCAACAGGAGGAAGTGTGATGGTAAATGATCAACTCGTCACATCTGGTCAATCAGTCACAGCTACAGCTTCTACCGATGTGAAAGTAATGATAATGCCTCAAGACGGTTATCATATCCGGCAAGTTAAATTAGGAGATGAAGATGTGATCGATAAGCTGATTAACAAAGAGTTGACGATACCGTCCATCTCTGCGGATAAAGAAATAAAGATTACATTTGTGAAAGAAATTTATACACTGAGAGTAACTTATACCGAAGGTGGAACTGTTCGGGTAAGTAAAAATGTTGGGGGATATAAAGAATTTGCTTCTGGTCAATCTGCAATATTTAAAACTTCCGACATTGTTGATGTTAGTATAAATTCCAAAACAGGTTATCGTGTTAAGCAAGTTTTGTTGGGAAATACGGACGTAACTGATAAGATCAATAATCCTGGTGGTAGGGAAATGTTGTTGACGCTTAGTTTTTCTTCTTCAAGTTTAGAAGAAGTCAAGGATCAGGAGGTTGCAGTTACATTTGAAAAAATCACTTATTCAGTAAAGGTGACTTATTCTAATGGTGGAAGGGCGCAGGTAAATGGCCAGTCTGTCGCTTCTGGTAATGCTTGTTCAGCTGATATTTTCACTGATGTAAAAGTGATGATGATACCAGACAAAGGTTATCGTCTCAGAGAAGTAAAATTGGGATTTATGGATGTGATGAATCAAGTAAATAACAATGTATTAACAATTCCTTCTATTTCCGAAAATAAAGAGATTACGATAAAATTCGCTTATATTCTTAAAGTTTACTCTTCGGGTAGTGGCAGTATTAAAGTAAATGGAGAGATTATACAAAGTGGAAGTATTGTTCCGGATACGGGAACAAAGGTGGAGTTTATCCCTAATGAGGGATATTATACGGCGAAGGTGATGCTTAATTCAAAAGATATAACATCGGAATTAGTCGGTAACAGTTTTACCGTTTCTACGTTACCTTCATATTCATCGTTGTCAGTGACCTTCAAAACTTTGCCTACCTATAAATTAAGTATTGATATGCCAAGTAACGAAGCAAGTATAAAAATAGGTGATAGGGTTATAACAGAATCTACTCGTATTTCAGATATCAAAGAAGAAAGTTCAATTTGTATCAATTTTCAACCAAGCAAATATTACAAGATAAAGAGTGTTATTCTTGAAGATAAAGATATAACGGATCAAATACAGAATGATTCTTATACGATAAAGTCGATGAAGTCTAATCTTACATTGAAAATAGAGTATATTCGAAAACAATATGTACTATTAATAGATATTCAAGGTACAGATGAAATAAAGTTCAATGGAAAAGATGTTACAAATGGAAGCTCAATCACCACAAACTCCGGATATAATCGCATTGATATATCTTCTGAATATTATTTAATAAAACAAGTTTTGTTAGATAATGAAATTATAAAAAAAGGACCTAGTGGTTATATAGAAATAAGCATGGATAGTGATAAGAAATTAACTATTATTGCAGAACTACGAGAGAAAAGAGAAGTCTCTCTGACATCAGAAGAACCAGGGACATTGGCATCACTTCTTTCTGAGGAAGACATGAAAATGGTGACAGATCTCAATATAAGTGGAGAAATAGATCAAAGAGATTTTCTTGTATTGAACCAAATGCAATCTTTATATAAATTGAATTTGATAGTAACAATAAGAGAATACAATAATTATCCAGCTAACACAATACCAGAAAATGCTTTTCATAATAATAAAACCATAAAAATGATTGATCTTTCTAATTCAATAGAAGCTATAGGAAAACAAGCATTTTGGGGTTCAGCAATATCCCATATTAACAAATACGATGAAAACTTGACAAAAATAGGAGAAGAAGCATTTAAAGATTGCCAGTATCTCACTACTATACCTCCTACTTATAATGTCTCTGTTATAGAAAAAAGTACTTTTGAGAATTGCTCTAGTTTATCGGCTTTACCTTCTTTATACAATTTAATAGAGGTGAAAGAATCGGCATTTAGAAATTGTAAGAACCTGTCTGTAGATTTAGGATCATCTTTAAAGCGTATAGGTAACTATGCTTTTGAAAATGTGAAAGAAATAAATACACTTCCCGTTTTTCAAGGTGAAGCAAAGTTATCATATATAGGTATAGATGCTTTTAAAGGAACTCAAAGTAACCGTTTTGACTTTAGTAACTACCCATATTTACAAGAACTACCAAATTTCGAGGGAAGTTCTAATTTAAACCACATAACATTCCCACCGAACGTAAAAGAAGTTCCTGCCAATACATTTAAAGGTTGTACCTCTTTACAAGAGGTGTATATGAATAATAAAATAGAACGTATCGCAGAAAATGCTTTTTGCGATAGTAACGGTATTTCTTATTTATATGTTCCCGTAAATAACACACCGGAAATTTTCACAAATAGTTTTAGTGAATTCTGTTATATTAATGCTGCACTCATAGTACCGACTGACTACATGTATTTCTATCGCCACCATGCAGTTTGGAGTAAGTTCACTGAGATAAAACATTTAGGGAATGATTCCCATAGGCAAATTAGTGCAACTATTTCGGAGGGAGGACATGTTTTGTCGAAAGCGGAAGAGGATATGTATCCTAATAACACTTTTGATACTGGTAGTTACAATTCTATTTCATACCCAACATCTTCACGTGTAGAGTTTATAGTTGAAATAGACAAAGGATATTCTATCGAATCCATTATCCTAAACGGAGAAGATATTACAAATACACTGGATAACAATAATAAATTCATCATTCCAAATCTAATGGTTGATTCTCACCTGGAGGTCAAATTCAAAAAAGAAGAAGATCCAACTGGCACAGAAACTATACATATCAATAAGCATATTTATCTTTCCGGTTCTAACCAACTGGTATTTTCCGATTTCAAAATCGGTACTCATGCCATTGTGTTTGATGCCAGCGGACGTATGATTAAACAAATAACAATACGCAATAACATGGAAAGAATCGATTTACCAGGTAGAGGTATTTATTTTGTACGAGTGGAAAATAAATCGACCAAAATCATTTTATAGCCTATAATTTTTCTAATCTCTCTAATAAAAAACGCAGCCTGCATGTTTGCGATCAAAAACATACAGGCTGCATTTTTCTATAGCTCATAGTCTATACATTATACTATTTCATAAACACAAAATACACCGCCAGTACCAGACAGACACAAGCCGCCAGATGGTTCCAGTGAAAAGACTCTCCTTTAAATGCAGTGGCACTAAAGATGACGAAGACAATCAGAGTTATAATCTCCTGAATTACTTTTAATTGCATCAAAGTAAACGGACCACCATTATCTCTGAACCCGATCCTGTTCGCCGGTACCTGCAGGCAATATTCTGCCAAAGCCAATATCCAGCTAAATAAGATCACACCGATAAGAGGCAAATGAGCAAACCAACTGAATTGCTGTTTCATCTTCAAATGACCGTACCAGGCACAAATCATAAAAATATTGGAACCGATCAATAATAGTATTGTATATAACCCTTTCATTTCTTATTTGTTTTTTGAGGTAGATAATCCGTTTGTATATTCGACATGCTGTTCCAAATGCTGTAACGCGCCTCCGGGTTGATAGCCTCCAACCGTGCCAGCACCTCTTTCATATCCGAACGGCTGGAACCCGATTCATAAGGACAGTTCTTGATCTGTTTACGATATCCCCGCCACTCCGCAATACGGATCAGCTCTTTTTCTTCAACCAGGCACATCGGACGAATGATCTCCATATCGAATTTATCCATCTTCAAACGCGGAGGCATCGTCCCGATCGCCCCCTGATGCGTCATGTTCATCAGCAACGTTTCGATGATATCATCCTGATGATGTCCCAAAGCAATCTTGTTACAATTGTGCTTTTTCGCAATATCGAACAAGGCTTTCCTGCGCGTCCAGGAACAAAGAAAACAAGGCGATTTACGGGTATCTGTCGAAGCATTGAAACTCGTTTCATGAACGATAAAAGGCAATCTATGTTCGTCGGCACAACTTTTCAGATACTCCATATCCGAGCTGTAAGGAATGTTCGTCATGACAATATGCGCCACAACCACCTCAAAACGGGGATGATATATCTTGGAACGCCGTCCCAACAGATCGACAAGAGCCAACGAATCCTTTCCGCCCGACAATCCGATCAGGATACGGTCGCCATCAGCGATCAGACCATATTCATAAATAGCCTTTTTCACCTTTTCTTCTACTTTTCGGAACAAGAGCTCTTCTGCAGTCAACTTTGCCATCTCTATTCTTAAATCGGGCACAAAAATAGATATTTATCCAATGAATTGTATGCTTAACTAAAAATATTATTATCTTTGAATCAGTATAATTATATTATAATAAGAGACATGAGCCGGTTATCTAAGAAACTGTTTTACACAATTGGAATTACATTACTTTGCTGCAGCCTGCAAGCACAGAGCCTGGACCAGGCAAAAAAACTATATAATGAAGGTCAATACGCCGAAGCGAAGCCTGCCTTTGAGAAACTGGTGAAACAAGCTCCCAGTAACTCCTCCTATAATCTTTGGTACGGTGTCTGTTGCTATGAGACCGGAGATATTACCGGTGCGGAAAAATATCTGAAAGTAGCAGTCAAACGCAAAGTGCAGGATGCTTACCGTTACCTGGCAGACGTTTATTATCAGACTTACCGTTTCGATGAAGCAGCCGAAATGCTGGAAGATTACATCGACCTGCTGACGAAAAAGAAACAAGATACACAAGCATTCGAAGACAAACTCAGCCTGGCTGAGAATGCCCACCGAATGATGGAAAAAACAGAAAATGTTCAAATCATAGACAGCATTGTTGTCGACAAAGAGGATTTCCTGACAGCCTATACGTTAAGCGAAGAAAGCGGAACACTGGCATCTTTCAAAGACTTCTTTCAAACAAACGAACCTGTCACCTCCTCTGTGTATATGAACCAGAAAGGCGACAAGATCTATTATGCACATGTTACGGACAACGATCGCTACTGCCTTTTCACCCAGTCCAAACTGATCGACAAATGGGGAGACGAGAAACAGTTGCCTATGAACATCAATAGCAACGAAGACGACAACTATCCCTTTGTCCTGTCGGATGGTGTTACGATCTATTATGCTTCCAAAGGGAACGGATCGCTCGGAGGGTATGACTTATTCGTGACCCGTTATAACATCAACTCTGACACTTATCTGGCTCCGGAACAGTTGAGCATGCCCTTCAACTCACCGTTCAACGATTACATGATGGTGTATGATGAAACGAAAGAATTGGGATGGTTCGCTTCAGACCGCTTCCAGCCGGAAGACAAAGTTTGCGTCTACCTGTTCATTCCTAACAACGAACACAGCCGCGTGGAAAATGAAGACATCGAAGTGAAACGTGCCCGTGCCGCCATTACCTCCATTCAGGAGTCCTGGAAACCTGGAAGCGACTACAGCAACCTGGTGGAACTGGCTCATAAGGAAATCCCTTACGGAGAAGCAAAAATCGAAAAAGACTTCGAATTCGTGATAAACAACAGTTTGGTTTATTATAAGCTAGATGAAATAAAAAGTCCCGAAGCGAAAAGCTATTACGAAAAAGTTGTTTCGCTGAACAAACAGATAAAAGAACTGAATGAAAAGCTGGCTGACCTCAGAGCATCTTATTCTTCCGGGAATAGTGCAAAAAAGGAACAGCTTAAACCTACAATTCTCGAGGCTGAAGAGCAATTGAACAATCTGCTCAGTCAACCTGACGAATTGGAAAAGAAAGCCCGTAACACGGAGATTAATTATTTAAAGAGTAACAGATAACACAACCACAACTATTATGATCTGGGAAATAACCATTATTGTTTTCTTAATGCTGGTAGCCATCGTGCTTATCCTGCTGGAAATATTTTTACTGCCGGGTATAACGATTGCCGGAATCGGAGGATTCCTTTTTGCTGCCGCAGGTGTCATTTACGCTTATTCGGTGGGAGAAATGGCAGGACACATCACTTTATTCCTGTCATTAGTGACTTTCGGTGGTGCATTTGTATGGTTATTGCGTTCCCGATCGTTTCACAGGGTAGCCCTGAAAACGGATGTTGACTCGAAGCTGACTTCCAGCCGCGACCTGGGTATCGAACCCGGCGACGAAGGAGTCACACTTTCCCGCCTTGCCCCTATCGGCAAAGCGCGTATCATGGGTGTCACAGTCGAAGCCAAGTCGATGGACGAACTGATAGACGAAAATACGCCGATTAAAGTCGTTCGTGTCGACAGTTACAACATTTTGGTAAAGAAAGTAGAACAAACAGATATTCACGCTTAATTATATTTATATGGAAGAATTGAACTATTTGCCTTTTATCCTACTGGGTGCAGCGGTCTTGCTGCTGGCAATTTTCTTTTACTATGTGCCGTTCCTGCTGTGGATCTCGGCCAAAGTTTCGGGTGTAAACATTTCACTGATACAGCTGTTCCTGATGCGTATCCGTAATGTACCTCCTTATGTTATCGCCCGTGCTATGATCGAAGCGCACAAAGCTGGTCTTAAAACGTTGACTCGTGATGAACTGGAAGCGCATTACCTGGCAGGTGGACATGTTGAGAAAGTGGTTCACGCGCTGGTGTCTGCTTCTAAAGCAAACATCGACCTGCCTTTCCAGATGGCTACTGCTATCGACCTGGCCGGCCGTGATGTATTCGAAGCCGTTCAGATGTCGGTTAACCCGAAAGTGATCGACACACCTCCTGTGACTGCCGTTGCGAAAGATGGTATCCAGCTGATAGCCAAAGCCCGTGTTACCGTTCGCGCCAATATCAAGCAGTTGGTGGGTGGTGCCGGTGAAGAAACGATCCTGGCCCGTGTCGGTGAAGGTATCGTATCATCGATCGGTTCGTCGGAAAGTCATAAGACCGTATTGGAAAATCCGGATTCTATCTCTAAACTGGTATTGCGTAAAGGATTGGATGCCGGTACAGCATTCGAAATCTTGTCTATCGACATCGCGGATATCGATATAGGTAAGAATATCGGTGCCTTCCTGCAGATGGACCAGGCACAGGCTGATAAAAACATCGCCCAGGCTAAGGCAGAGGAACGTCGTGCAATGGCTGTTGCCCTTGAACAGGAAATGAAAGCCAAAGCCCAGGAAGCCCGTGCGAAGGTGATCGAAGCAGAAGCAGAAGTACCAAAAGCAATGGCTGAAGCTTTCCGTTCAGGAAATCTGGGTATCATGGATTATTATAAAATGAAGAACATCGACGCAGACACTTCTATGCGCGAAGCCATAGCAAAGCCTGCCAATGCTCCTTCAAAACCGCTTAAAGACTAAAAAGATGAGAGTTATTCCCGAATCCGAATTAATCATAAATGCAGATGGAAGCGCTTTCCATCTGCATCTTAAGCCGGAACAGCTGGCAGACAAAGTGATCCTGGTCGGTGATCCTGACAGGGTTTCAACCGTTGCTTCTTACTTCGACACACAGGAGTGCGAGGTTTCCAGCCGGGAGTTTCATACCATCACAGGAACCTATAAAGGGAAACGTCTTACCGTTGTTTCCCACGGTATCGGTACAGACAATATAGATATCGTACTGAATGAACTGGATGCACTGGCAAACATCGACTTTGCAACACGCACGGTAAAGCCGGCATTCAAACAGTTAACCTTGGTACGCGTCGGAACGTCGGGAGGTCTTCAGCCATTCGTTCCTGTGGGTACTTATGTGGCTGCGGAGAAGTCTATCGGTTTCGACGGGGTTATTTATTTCTATGCAGATACCGAACGTGTCAGGGATACAACCTTTGAAGCTGCATTGAAAGAACAGCTGGACTGGAAACTGTCCGGTCTTTCCCCTTATGTCGTTTCAGCCGATCATTCGCTGATAGAACAGATCACCCGCGACGATATCATTCGTGGTGTTACAATTGCAGCCAACGGCTTTTACGGTCCACAGGGACGTGAATTGCGTCTGCCGCTTGCCGATCCCAAGTTGAATGAAAAGATTGAAGCTTTCAATTACAACGGACGGCAAATCACCAATTTTGAAATGGAAAGTTCTTCCCTTGCCGGCCTCGCCGCCCTAATGGGACACCGCGCTATGACAGTCTGCTGTATCATAGCAGGCCGTGTGGATAAGAATATGAATACAAACTATAAAGGTTCTTTAACCGGACTGATAGAAACGGTATTGGAACGTATTTGATCCATCAGTCACAACTATTTATCTAAGCGAAAGACGAACGGTATAATTCCGTTTCTTTCGCTTTCTTTATTTGTAACAAACATAAAACAGCTTACGACTGTTTATATAATATAATGTAAAGAATATCATGGAACGGGAGAGAACAATCATTGATACGTTGGAATGGGGTAAAGAGATTTCCAACCGGGAGGAGAAAGAAAAGGTTGCCGATAAGATAGCCTCTATGGTAACAGACAATGATATTATCGGCATAGGCTCAGGGTCGACTGCTTATCTGGCCCTGTTGAAGATTGCCGAACGTATCCGGAACGAGCGACTTCATATCCGGGCAATCCCGACTTCACAGGAAATAAAAATGACCTGTGCTAAACTCGGCATACCTTTGACAAGCCTTCTGGAGCACAAACCGAACTGGACTTTCGACGGGGCAGACGAAATAGACTTCAATCACAATATGATAAAAGGACGCGGTGGTGCCATGTTCAAAGAAAAACTGCTGATCAGTTCCAGTCCGCGGACATTTATTATTGCAGACTCCTCCAAGATGATTTCGAAATTAGGCTCCCGCTTCCCGGTACCGGTAGAGATATTTCCGGATGCGTTGATCCATGTAGATCAAGCATTACGGTCGTTAAGCCCGGTAGAAATAAAACTCCGGATGGCACAAGGTAAAGACGGTCCGGTCATCACTGAAAACGGCAATCTGATACTCGATGTCCGCTTCGACAATATCCCGGACAACCTGGAAAATGCGATCAAATCCATTACCGGCGTGATAGAAAGCGGGCTTTTCATGCATTATGAAGTTCAGATATTAAGTAGCGAGAAACTATAAGCCAGAGTGATCATCTTCCTTTATTCGCCTCGATGAACTCTTTCGGAGTGCAACCATTCTTTTTCAGAAAAGCACGGTAAAAACTCGTGCGGTTAGAAAAGCCTGATTTGAAGACAATCTCATGAATAGTGAATTTGGATTTCAACAGTAAGTTTTCTGCCACCGCGAGTTTTCCGTCATATATAATTTCCTGTAGGCCTTTATCGGTTACCTCTTTTAATTTACGATACAGGCTACGCACGCTCATTCCTAATTCATTGGCGATAAAATCAGGAGACAGCTTCTCGTTCTGTATGTTTTTATTGATAATCGCATGTATTTTCTTTAAAAACTTCCGGTCTTCCGCATGTTGCAGTTTACCCATATCCAATTCATAAGCGCTTAACGGAGAAGCAAAGTAATCTTTCAAATCTTCCTTACGATTCAGATGGCCTCTTATCGTCGTCTTAAGATATTCACTGTCAAAAGGCTTCGTGATATAGAACTCTGCTCCCGCCTGAATCGCTTCTGTCTGTACCTTAATATCGTGTACGGCAGAGATTATGATCAAAGGGATATGAGAGGTACTTTTATCCGACTTCAACAAAGCAGCCAGCGTAATTCCGTCAATTTCTTCCATCATTATATCACATAATATGATATCAGTATGGTTATTAGACAGGATATCAATCGCCTTAGAAGAGTTGTTTATCGGCAATACATTAAAATCAGAAGACAAGAGATCACATATATACCAAAGCATTTCCGGATCATCATCGATTACAGTGACAGTAGGCCGGTCCTCGATATATTTGTATTTTACCGGAGGTAAAACAAATTCAGGAATAAGAGAGTTACTAATCGTACCCATCGCATTATCTTTTTCTGTTTTAGTAACTTGCAACGGAGGCAAATCAACCGTAAAAGTCGTTGTCTCACCGGGAATGCTCCGGGCGTTAATCTTTCCTGAGAGAAGTTTCACCATACCGGCAGTAATGGCTAACCCTAAGCCGTTCCGCTTCCATCCTTTTTGTTTCCCATAGTTATCCAGAACCGTAAATCGGTTAAAGATATGCCCGATATCCTCTTTGCTGATGCCTTTCCCTTTGTTTACTACTAAGATCCTAAGACTTCCGTTCTCCGTCGAAATGTCGACTGTTACCGGTTCTTCATTACTGTATTTTACAGCATTCGATACTAGATTAATCAGAATCGTAGTCAAAAAATTCTCATCGGAATTCCAAAAGATATTTGGTTCATACTGCCTTATCAGACTGATTTCCGAGCCTGACGTGTCGACCTTAAAGGCGTCGATCACCCGGTCTGCAATCTCTGAAACATTCAAGCTGGTTACCTCTGGCCGTTTATAGCCTGATTCCATCTGCTTAAAATCCATCAAATCACTGATCAGTAAATTCATACGTTTTGCATTCCGGTTAATGACATGAACGTATTTTATTGTCTGAGGATTTACATTCTTCTGTTCCAGGATCAGTTTACAAGGTCCTGAAATAAGCGTCAGCGGTGTACTGAACTCATGAGCGATATCCGTAAAGAAGTCAAGTTTGGACTCATATAAGCGTTCTCTCAGTTCGGCTTCAGCCTTTGCCGTATTTACTTTTTTCAACTCCAGGATCAAAGACTCAAATTTCCTCTTATTATACTCAGCACGTATAAGTGTATAATAAAACAACAGGATAGGAAGACAAGCTATCACGGCAACCAGATAGTTCATAAAATAATCCGGTGCATTTAACAGCCGATGTGTATAGAAAACATAGACGATTATGCCTAATACGAAATAGAATGTCCACAAAAGATACTCTTTCAAAAGACCGCTGTAAAATTTATCATAATATATTTCCTTCTCTATGTAGGCATGCATCCGCCAGTTTCCATAATAGAATAATGGAATAGCAATGATCAGTTCCTTCAGGTGTTGAATCGGTATCACCTCCATATTACCCAATGAGAAGTCAATCACCCAATGTATCGATTGCTGACAAACAATAGCCAAAAGAGCCGGTAAAATCCATTTCCGTATATCAGGCATAAAGTTGAGTATCATATTTTCTACGCATCATATTTTCTGCAAATGTATATAAATATCAGACTACAAAATGTAACAGGGAGTGACATTTGTGTTACTATTTGCGCCAAGGCATATATCATAAACACTCCTGTTTTTTTTATGTCAAAGACTTAAATACATTTGCATCGTAATCAATATTCAATCATTTCATTTAACAAGCAAAAACAAGAAAAAGATGAGAACTTTAATAAGAAACTTTTTTAGCGTATTACGCCGTTTCAAGATGGCGACTACACTTAATATATTAGGGTTATCAATAGCCTTTGCCGCTTTTATGATTATCCTGATGCAATTGAATTATGACTGGAGTTTCGACAAGTCTCACAAAAACGCCGATTGCATCTACCGTGTGGAAAGAACGTCGGGTGACGGAGCAACCGTTCCTACGAACCGTCCGCTGGCCGATATCTTTTTTCAATCGTCTCCACATATTAAAGCGGGTGCATTGGTTTCTCCCTGGCAAAAGGAAATCTATTTTACTATCGACAAGAATGGAGAGAAGGTCAGCTATCTGGAACCGATGGTCAGGGTTTATCCCGAATACACCGACGTGTTCGAGTTTGAGATGGTTGAAGGAAAAGCCAATGCTTTGTCAGAACCGGAGCATGTGTTAATACCGCAAAGCATAGCGAAGAAATTGTTCGGAAACGAATCGGCTATAAACAAGCAATTGCGCGCTAACGACATCAATTACACGATTGGCGGCGTTTACAAAGATTTTCCTTCCAACACCGTGGTGGCGAACAATATTTATTTCCCTATCCCCAAAGATGAAAATGCGCATGAATGGAATAATAACAACTATGAGTTATACATAAGAGTGGATGCCCCGGAAAATAGCAAGGATCTGATAGAAAACTTTAAAAAGAATTTCGACCTATCCACACTGGACAATAATAATGCCTGGATCAGCTCCGTCGGATTACGGCTAACCCCTCTCAGAAAGATTCACTTTACTACAGATACGACATACGATACCACGCCTAAGGCGAGCAAGAATACCCTGGCGGTTTTATTTGCCATAGCCATCATCATTATTGCTATTGCGGCAATCAATTTCACCAACTTCACTATGGCCTTAACACCCACCCGTATCAAAAGCATAAACACGCGGAAAGTATTAGGCGCCGAAGAAAACGCTCTACGCCTGTCGTTATTGACAGAAGCTATTTCCGTTAGTTTTACTGCTTATCTGTTGTCCTTAATCTGGGTATATATTTTGTCACTTACATCCATAACCGCATTGATGGATGCCGATTTATCATTGAATACTCACCTCCCCTTATTGGGAGTTACCGCGCTGATAGCCGTTGGTACAGGACTCCTCGCGGGGGTATATCCATCGTTTTATGTGACCTCGTTTCCTCCTGCACTCGTATTGAAAGGGAGCTTCGGATTGTCGCCTAAAGGAAGAAAGTTACGCAATGCACTTATCAGTGTACAGTTTATCACATCGTTTGCTTTGATTATCGCGGCTTTATTCATGTATCTGCAAAACCATTATATGATGAATACTCCGTTAGGATATGAAAAAGACGAATTAATCGTTATGAATCTGAATAATACGGTGCAGAAAAGCCGTGATGCTTTTACGAACCAATTAAAAACGTTCTCAGGTATAGAAGACGTAACGTATGCAGAAGTATTGTTATCCAGTTCCGACCAATACATGGGCTGGACACGTACATATAAAAATAAGAATATTGGATTTCAATGCCTGCCAGTCGATGTATCTTTTCTTAAAGTAATGGGTATTGACGTTTCGGAAGGACGTAACTTTCGAGAAGAAGACAAGAACACGGTAAACGGTGTTTATATATTCAATGAAAAAGCCCGCGGACAATACGAATTGGAGATTGGCGAAAAAGTGGAGAATGGAGAGATTGTAGGGTTTATTCCCGACATCAAGTTTGCTTCTTTCCGCTCTGAAATAGCACCGATGGCTTTTTATATCTGGGGTACAGAGAATTGGGGCATAACACCTCTATATGCTTATATTAAAGTAAAAAGCGGCGCAAACCTGAAGGAATCGATGGAACATATAAAAGAGACCGCTCAATCCTTCGATCCGGCTTATCCTTTTAATATCCGTTTCTTCAACGAGGTATTGAACCTGCTTTACGAGAAAGAACAAAAGACAACGGCTTTGATAACCCTCTTCAGCATGCTGGCAATCTTTATATCCATTGTCGGCGTATTCGGTCTGGTTGTTTTCGACAGTGAATATCGCCGTAAAGAGATAGGAGTAAGAAGGGTTCTAGGTTCCAGCGCATTGCAGATAATAATCATGTTCAACAAAACGTATCTGCATATCCTTTGCCTTTGCTTTATCCTGGCGGTTCCTATTGCTTATCATGTAGTTGTCCGCTGGCTGGATAACTTTGCCTACAAAACACCGATGTACTGGTGGGTATTTCTCATCGCGTTCGTTATAGTATCGGTGATTACAATCATGACCGTAACATTCCAGAATTACTGGGTGGCAAACGAAAATCCTGTGAAAAGCTTAAAGACAGACTAATACCGGGCTCTATTTACCTTTGATTATTTTATAAAAGAGAAAGCCTCTTGCTTTTCGAACCGTTCGTGAGCAAGAGGCTTCCTTTATCTGATAAAGTATAAATTACTTCATAAATCCCTGGTCTTTCAATACTTTCAACAACACTTCCGAAAAATATTCATTATTCTTCTTTGTGTAACGAACATCAGTAAAGACCTGTGCCAGCGTTTCTTTGTTATTCTCTTTTACAAACTGTTTATTGACTTCAAGCGCTTCCTTTTCACTGTACAGTTCATCGATCGATTCCGGAGTATAATCGACATAGCTCTCCTGATGAACCACTGCGGCCAAAGGCAACCGTTCTACCTGTTCCGGCAGCGGTTGAGCCGGATAACCGACTGTCACCGTAACAATAGGAACGACTAAACGCGGCAGCGACAACGCTTCGATAATTTTATCGGCATTATAAGCCGTCGTCCCCAGATAACAGATTCCCAGCCCCTTTTCTTCTGCTGCATCACAGAAAGCCTGGGCAAATAACATCGCATCGATGGTCGAAGCAATGAACGTTTGCAGATTATCAAAACCGGCATCAGCCTTACGCTGTTCAGCCCATTTCACAAAACGGTTGGCATCAGCACAGAAAGTCAGCACAACCGGAGCCGTCATGATCATCGGCTGATTAAAGTGAGCCGGAGACAGTTTCTCCTTATTCGCCCGGTCACGGGTAACAACGACACTGTACAACTGCATATTTCCTGTGTTGGATGCACGAGCAGCAACTTCCAGCAGTTCATTCAACAACTCCTCGGGGATATCCTGCTCTGTATATTTACGGATAGTCCTCCGGTTCTTCATTATATCTATCATATCTATTTTTTTATAACGTATCAATCAATAACAAAGTCCCAACAACCAGATCGGAAGCTTGTTGTTCTGGCTTTTCGGCTGACCGTAAATGGCTGCAAAGGTATTTTCAGCATCCCTGATCCGTTCGTAATCCATTAAAGGATCGCCCACCATGAACGTATATTTGTCATTCACCAAAAAGTCATTATTATCGAGCAATTCCAATGTAGCAAAGTTCGACAACTGATCGACAAAGAAAGTCTCTCCCATCAGGACACGGTCGTTGACATCTTCTTCAAAAGCCATCAATAAATTGGTATTCCCCGAATAAGTTTTCCGGCAACGGTTTTGCACCGGTCCCCTGCCCGATTGATAATGCCTTATGCATACCGCATCTTTCAAATACTCCAAATATCGTTTTACATCCGCTTGTTCCAGTTTCAGGCGTTTCGCCAAATCCGCCATATCTGACAGCTCCGGAAGCTGACCGGAAACCAACATCATCAACCGCTTGATATCATTCAGTTCCTGATAGCCGGTAGGATAAATAGCCGGCAGATCTATCTCAATCGCATCCCTCACCCGATCTTGCAAACGGAACGGATAAGCATCCGGATCATCCCAGTAGAACGGATAGCAGCCATGCTCCAGATAGTTACGGAAAATAGGAGCCACGACAATCTGGTCGTTAACATTCCTCGATACATCTGCATGGTTCTCCAACAGATCGTCCAGCGACATCGGAGGCAAATCCAGCACACACTCATATGATAGATACTCCCGGAAAGACATGGTACTCAGCGTATAGCAAGACACCTGGTTTTTAAATCCTCTCATTACTTTCGAGACCGGAAGTAACGAAGAAGCGGCAAAAACGATATGTAAATCCGGACAACGCTCCAGTAACTTCCTGGTTTCGCTCATCCAATCTGAATAACGGTGTACACTATCGAGGAACAGATGCGTCCCTCCTTCTTTATAAAACTGCATAGCCACATTGACCATCTTTTCCCGTTGAAAAAGAATGCTGTCCAGATCCAGATACAATGCTTTATCGGAATCATCAAAAGCTTGTTTGATCCGTTGCAATAACAAGGTTGTTTTACCGACCCCTTGTGAGCCCAAAATTCCAATCAGACGATCATCCCACTGTATCTGTTTATAAAGATATCGCTGAAAATTGCATCTTATCCCCTTCAGCAATTGCTGATGGTTTACTTGGTATATGTCCATAAACTAAACTATTTGATACAAATGTAACACTTTATAGCAATAATCACGTAAATTTGCATGACAAAAACCAATAAGAGAATGGACAAATCGAAAGTTTACTTTACCAATCTTCGCACGACTCCATCCAGTAATTTGCTGGACAAAATGGAACGTCTTGTAAAACGTGCAGGCATTACAAACATTGATTTCAAGAATCAATTCACAGCGATTAAAATTCACTTCGGAGAGCCTGGAAACCTGGCTTATATCCGTCCTAATTATGCAGCCCGTATGGCTACATTGCTTCGTACTTTAGGAGCGAAACCTTTTCTTACTGATTGTAACACTTTGTATTCCGGACGTCGTTCCAATGCCGTAGACCATTTGGAAAGTGCCATGGAAAACGGTTTCAACCCTATCTCCGCCAAATGTGACGTGATCATTGCCGACGGTCTGAAAGGAACGGAGTGTCGTGAAATAGAAATAAACGGAGAATATTGCAAAGCACCTAAGATCGGATCGGCTATTGCCGACGCTGATATTATTATCAGTATGAATCACTTCAAGGGACATGAACAGACCGGATTTGGAGGTGCACTGAAGAACCTCGGAATGGGATGTGCCAGTGTTGCCGGTAAGTTGGAACTGCACGGAGCCTCCCAACCACGTATCGATCCGGAAAAGTGTAAAGGTTGCAATATCTGTGTAAAACATTGCCGCCACGAAGCTATCCGCCTGGATGAAAACAGGAAAGCAGTAATCGATTATGACAAATGTGTCGGTTGCGGACAATGTGTGGCTCTTTGCCAATATGACGGTGCCGTACTCGGTTCATGGGATACTTCGGTAAACTTAAATTGTAAAATAGCAGAATACACACAAGCCGTATTGCAGGATAAACCTCATTTCCATATCAGTTTCATTATGAATGTATCTCCCGAATGTGACTGTTGGAATCATAATGATGCGGCTATCGTCCCAGACCTGGGTATTGCAGCTTCATTCGATCCGGTCGCACTCGACAAGGCTTGTGCCGATATAGTCATCAAAGCCCCGATCCTTGAAACAGGCAACCGTCTTTCAGAAACGCCTCATCATGATCATTTGGAGGGTTGTGACAAATTCCATATCATGCACCCGGAAACCAACTGGCAAGCCGGACTGGAACATGCTGAAAAAGTTGGAATCGGAACTCAGGAATATGAACTAATAACTGTATAAGGATATAAAATTTATGATCAATCAGGATACTATCTGTGCCGTATCGACAGCCCCCGGAGCCGGAGGCGTAGCTGTCATCCGTGTATCCGGCACTGACGCCATCAGAATTTGTGACACTATCTTCGTTCCTAAAATCGAAGGTAAGAATCTTCAGAGCCAGAAAGCTTACACTTTACGCTACGGTAGTATCCGTCGCGGGGAAGAGTTGATCGACGATGTACTTGTCGCCCTCTTCCGCGCCCCTCATTCGTTTACAGGAGAAGATACCGTCGAAATCACTTGCCACGGTTCGGTTTACATCCAGCAACAGATCCTCCAGTTACTGATCGAAAAGGGTTGTCGTTCCGCTCTTCCTGGCGAATATACGCAGCGTGCCTTCCTAAATGGGAAGATGGACCTGAGCCAGGCCGAAGCTGTAGCCGACCTGATCGCATCCACTTCTGCCGGAATGCACAAACTGGCTATTAATCAGATGCGTGGGGGCTTCAGTAATGAATTGACTAAACTACGCAGCCAACTGCTCGATTTCACCTCTTTGATCGAACTGGAACTCGATTTCAGCGAAGAAGATGTCGAGTTTGCCGACCGTACCAATCTGAAGCAGCTGGCAACAAACATCGAACAGTTGATACACAAACTGGCCGATTCATTCAGTGTAGGAAATGCCATTAAGAACGGTATTCCGGTTGCCATCATCGGCGAGACGAATGCCGGTAAGTCCACTTTACTCAACCTGTTGGTCGGTGAAGAGCGTGCCATCGTTTCCGACATCCACGGAACCACCCGCGATGTGATAGAGGACACAATCAATCTATCAGGCATCACCTTCCGTTTTATCGACACGGCAGGTATCCGAGAAACCAGTGATACGATCGAAAGTCTGGGAATCGAACGTACTTTCCAAAAACTCCGCCAGGCTTCTATCGTCCTTTGGGTGATTGACCTGACCAGTCCGTCAGAGCAGATCGAGGAATTAGCTCAAACAATCATTCCTCAGACAGAGGGTAAAAAAGTGATTCTGGTATTCAATAAATCCGACTTACTCTCACCGGAAGAACTTGCTATCAAGCAAAAGTTGCTTGGCAAAGTTCCTGCTGACCGGTTATATATTTCAGCCAAACAGCAAGCAAATACTGAAACATTAAAACAGCATCTGATCCAGGCAGCTGCCTTACCCGAAGTATCCCAAAACGACGTAATCGTCACCAACGTCCGCCATTACGGGGCCTTAACAAAAGCCCATGAAGCTATACTCCGTGTAATTAATGGACTGGAAATGAATATTTCGGGAGATTTCCTGAGTCAGGATATCAGGGAGTGCATGCATTATCTGGGCGAAATTACGGGGCAGATTAGTAATGATGAGATATTGGGAAATATTTTCGGGAAGTTTTGCATCGGCAAGTAAGAGGTGATCACCTATGATTAAGGTATATAATCAACACTTATTCAGGAGTTCATATTTTGAGCGCCTTTTTTTAGTTTTATGAGCGATAGCCATCATTTATATGAGCATTTTAAGGAAGTTACGTTCATTTTATACTTGATTAAGATTACTATATTTTTCAATGTCTCAAGATACGGAGTAGATAATTCTCAACAAATCAAAAAATAAATATTCGCTGACCGAATAAAATGCTTCAAATTATCTATCTTCATAACAAATAAGTTTCATTGATTAAAAGCATTATTAATTAAATCATGCAAAGTTGAATATTGAGCATCGTATCTTGTTTTTGAAGTGTAACCTTTTTTGGTAGAACAAAGACTATTACTATCAATTTCATATTCAGTTATGAAATTCACGAGAATATACATCTCGGATGTGTTTACATTTTTATACACATTTTGTTCTATTTCGTCAGCTGATACAACAGAACAAGTACCCCCTATAGAAAACAAGTGCTGGTCAGTATCATTCCTATGATGAAAGAGAAGATATCCCAACTCACTCAAATGTTCTATTATCTCCATTGACTCCTTTGTATATTTTATTCCAATGGCTATTTTTCCAGTAGGCATGAAATTTAAACTCTTTATATTATAATTTTCCATCATAACCATCAAAACGCCACATTTACCCGAAAGCGATAATGATGGTTTTGATCGTTGGCCTACTTCTGTAAGTATAGTATCGGGATCATCTCCAATCGCTACTTTTTCCACAAAGAAATATTGCCTTAACTCAGTTAACAACGTCTCATTTTCGTTTTTATATTTTAAATCTTTATCTAGCGCCAAAGAAAAATAGTCATCCCTGTGGTATGGTTGATAAAGTTTGCCTAATACCATTTGGAAGTTGACTTTGATGTACTCTTCTCCATTTACTCCTTGGCGTGCTGTCATCGCATAAAACTCAAAACGTGTTTTTAGCATTTCTTGAATTTCTTCTCGGAACCTCTTACGAACCTTTTGTTTCCACAGGTTCTTAGAACTATCACAGTCTTGTGCATAGAGCGAAACAACATATAAGAAATTTACGTCGTAGTGGCTGATAAGCAAAGTATCACGATCAAACAACCGGTTTTCAAAGTGACGTGAAATAAACGACTTCTGCTCATTCTCTGTCGTATAAATGTCCTGGGCATACGAAAGTTCATTATCCATCCTTGCACTGATAAAAAAGTTGGGCACAATGTTATATCCCTCGGTTAGCCGGCTGCGATAACATTTTTCCTCTTCTTTATTATCTAGGAATAGATTCATATTCCACTGTATCACATTTCGTGCATAGGTGTATTGCTTGTAGACAGACTCATCTGAAATGGAATTTCCAAGCTTATAATACTTGCTATCGCCAATGTAGTATATGGTTTTATCGTTCGTATTGGTAAGTCCAACGTCCGCATAGATATGGTCTACCCGTTTTCCATCTTCTTGATCTTTAAGGCCTCTTGGAAGCATCTCCTTTTTATCACCCACCAATTCATCAATCATAGCCTCAAACACAATGTTGTAGTTTTGAGCTATTAAATACTCTTGTAGCTCACTGGCAACAGAGATATTATGTGACTTATCGAAAAATGCATAACATAGCCCCCACAACTCTAAAGACTTATCAGAGAAATATTTATATTTAATTTGACGGAGCCGAACCTTACCAAAACCATTTAGATAATTATTAAACTTTGCTCCCGTTATCAAATCAAATCCTACGTTTATGGATACAGGAAAACCATATTTGTCATTGATATAACGAAGAATAGAGAAAAAGATAACCAATAATTCTTCATCAAAATTTATTTGTCGTTTCTTATTTACAGGATTCAAATAGAAAGGAACATTATTTTGTACAATAGTCGTGCTATGAGCAATTGTACGTGTCCAATTTATTTTATTATGACCTGAATGAATATTTTTCAAAACAGTCATAAAGAAGCTTTGATTCTTTCGGTTAAACTCAACCAATGCTAATAGCACCTCTAAATAGGTATTAGTCATATGACGGTGGCTCATACCAGCCTGTGCCATCTGTTTATGGTATACTATATCGTTCTTGGGGTTGTATTTATTAAACACACACAATGAGCGATATATCCACACTGCAAACTCATAGATAAATTTTCTTTCCTCTTCTGTTAGTTCTTCTGCCTTTTCCACATGAATGATTGTAGCTGGGGCTAGATGAGAAAATACCATCCCATTCCTATCAATAAGTACCTTCGGCAAAAAGAAGACGCAATCCCTTATATGCGGGTTATATAGATAGCCTACATAATTTACCACGACTTCATGGCTGACATTTTCCAAGAAATCGAGTCCTTTTAATACATCTTTTACATCCGAAGCTTGATAATGGTAGCCTTCAATCAAAATTCTCATTATCTTATTTTTTCGATTGTTATATCCAAGTTTGCAGCATTTACTTTATTAATAAAGTCTTGAATATTTCCACTGCCAATCTGAGTCGATACATAAATTGATTCTCCATTTGATAATATCACCTGCTTAGCTCTTTGATTCGGGTCAGACGAGCCAGATATTCTTGCTTCAAAATCAGACTGAGTTTCAACCAAATGCCTTATTGTACAATTTAAGCTCATCCATCGATTACGCACAGAATCTGCATTCATATCCGAATGATCTCTGCAGAATAATTCTATAGTACGTTTTACTAATTCTCCTTTACCATATTCACCATCTCCGTTTATAGAATACTTTGAATAGTCTCGTTGTGATGTAGGTATCCCTGCTATTTCATCCATTTCTGTTTCATCAGCAATAGAATCCGTATCTTCCGTTGTTAATGGAACTATTCCATTAGCCTCCATGAATGCATGTAATATCGCTTCACGCTGTAAACCAAAAAATTCCGTAAAGACAACTTTCTTCGTGCCATTTCCCTCCTTAATACGGAAGATACTTCTGTTATCGTCAGCATAATCTTTATAAACATCATTCCATAGGTAGAACAACACCTTTGAAACGAATTGGTCACAACTGATTGAAGTGCCGTTTCCTGCAGGTTTTGCAAACCAATAGCCAATCTTTTTATCTTCCGACCCTGTTATTTCATCTATTTTATTATTGATAACCGAGATAAATTGCCACCAATCATATTTACTTGAGCCTATTTCAATAATAAAATCTTTGTTACCTTTTTCGATTGGCATATATTCCCAATCCCAGCGACGCTTAAATGCACTATCAATAGGAAATAATGATTGGTCGCTGGTATTCATTGTCGCCCAAATATATAGATTACTTGGCAAACGCATCTCAACGCCATTCTTTATCTTTTCAGAAAGATTTACAGAGTCTTTAAATTCCCCAGTCAAAAACCTTTTTATATCATCATCTGGACAAATGGCAAACTTTGACTCACCGTTATCTCCACGGTCTAACAACTGGAATAAATCACCAAAAATCTGAGCACAATTACCTCTATTGATTTCTTCAATGATAAGATAATATGGCGAAGCCTCTCCTTCATTGACCAATCTCCATGCATTAACGTATGCTTTAAGAAAAGCTTGTGGTACATATTTATAAACAATGTGGGATTCATTTGATTTTGCAAGATATTCTTCTCCCACGGCCATTCCTTTATCAAACTCTACTGTGTAGCTGTCAGACATACCGCAAGCGCTCAAAATAGCCTTCTTATCTGCGATACTCAGTTGTTTCAATGAATACCAATACTTCGCTCCAAACTTCTGAGATGAATAAGGGACACCATGTTCTTTAAACTCAGTAAGCTTACTTATTAATTCATCTTTAGTATACAATTTTTCCTCATATCCCTCCATGGTGGGCTTATACGCTCCCACAAATGTGGAGTAATCACTATCAGGGTGAAATGTAGTACGGATACGATTAGTGCCGTTTGTGTATTCTTCTATTTTATTGGATTTTCCCGTACCGGGCGCTCCATAGTAAATTACTTGTAAACAGTCAGCAGAATCTTTTATACTCTCAGAGTGATTTTCACCAATATTACATTGAGGAACAACAATATCATTAAAATAATCAAAGAACACTTTTTTATCCAACTTGTCTGTTGGAACTGGAGGCAATGTTTTTTTTTGATAATTCCCCTTTAGCGCAATAGTTCCATCAGCCTCCACAGATATATCAGAGAATAAATTTAGCATATTAGCAATTATATCTGCATTACCAAGCTTGATATCAAAGGTACTTTCTAATGCATCCTTTAATGTTGCTTTTTTACCCGCTTGAATTATATCCATTAACAAAGAGTTTAAAACAAAAATCCCATTATTATCCTGAATACTGTCGGTATATGGGTTTGGTATATAATACCTTCTTACCCAACCTTCAATATAAGATTTAGCCTCATCAAAATTTAAAGCATGATCAAATCGAGGATAAAAGTTTTCAGAATCTTCATAATATAATCCTAGTTGAGATGCTAATTGATACGCTGTTCTAAAAAAGTTCTGACTTCCATCCCACATTTTCCAGTGGTTATTGACATATTCACGCGCAGCATCTTTCTTCATTATAAAATAAGGAAGAATAGCTGTAAATTCACATACTTGTTTAATAGTGACATTTCGCCACCTACAAATTGGATCAGCCATAATTATTTGTCAATTAAATTATTGAAACACCATATTTTGTTATATCTAATTGTCTCAAAATAGCCATTAAAACATTCACTACAATGCTATTGCCCGCTTGTTTGTAACAAGCCGCATCTGACACAACTATTTTAAAAGAATCATCAAATCCCATTAAATTTAAACATTCGCGTGGAGATAATTTTCTATATCTACCTAAATGAGGAATGATTTCATTACTTTCACTCATGTTATATCCCCCCTCACAATCTTTTGTAAGTGCGTATTTTTTTACATTATCCGTCAGATAGTATTGTTCTTCAAAGTCAGAAGTATGGAATACATGATTATCAGTCGCATCAATCTTTTCCGATTTTCCTATTGGATGATATATGAAATCTCCATGCCAATTAAATTGCTGATTTCGTTTCTGACATAATGCTATATCACCATTAACTTGAGTGTAACTTTTAATATGATTTATCGTCCTTGTTACAAAGAATGCTCCTTTTTGCTTAAGGAAATATTTTGTATCAACGCATGATTCCAAAAAATCATACATGCTTTTTGTCAATGGGATAGGCTTAGGGTATTTAAAATCACATTCCGTTTTAAAGCCTATACAAAAAATTCTATCTCTACTTTGCGGAATACCGTATTCTTTACTATTCAGAACTTGATAATAGATCTGATAGCCACAATCTTCCTCAAATGTTTTTCTAATAGTTTTCCATGTTCTACCGTTGTCATGATTCAACATACCCTTGACGTTCTCAAAAATGAAAACTTTCGGTCGACATTCAATCACAATTCTAGCAAATTCACTGAATAAAGTACCTCTAGTATCTTCAAATCCACCTCTTTTACCTCTGATTGAGAATGCTTGACATGGAGCGCCACCAACAAATAAATCTACTTTATCTTTAAATGGCTTTGCATCAAAATCATGAATGTCATCATGCCAACGTTCCTCTAGTAGTTTGTAGTTTGCCATGTATGCTTTCTTACAATCAGAATCAATATCTCCTGCAAATTGAATTTGATAATTCAATCCTAATCTTTGAAAAGCATGCTCAATAGCACCAATGCCACTAAATGAAGTTCCGATACGAATAGTTCGTTCAGGAAATTCAAATGCATGATTTAACCAAGTATAATCATTATCAATATTATCTTGGGTGTTTTGTATATTCGCGTATTTATTAGTCATTATCTACTCCATATTTAGTAATATCCAATTGCTTTAGTATAGAAATTAATACGTCCACAACGATACTATTTCCAGCCTCCATATATGCGGCTGTGTTACTAGTGACAATGTTAAATGTATCACGAAATCCCATTAGTCTATGACATTCTCTAGGTGTCAATTTTCGAATTCCGTTTATACCCTTATTTTTATTAAAAGTGACATAATTATCAACTCCTGCTCTGTGCATTTTATGCATAGAATGCAAAAGAGGTCTTGCTACATCTAAATCTGTTTTTGTTGAAGTCTTAAAATTCTTAGTTCCACCTGCTAAAACATATTTGGCAACTTTTTCAGATAAATAATATTTATCTTCGACTTCGCTAACAGGGAAAGTAAAACGATTAAAATCATGTTCCCCTAATTCTTTACATTTACTTTGTACATTATAGAAACAAGAGTCCGACCAATCTTCTAGAAAATCATACATGCGATATTTCAACTCAATTGGTGCAGGAAACTTAAAGTCTGTTTTTTCTCTAAATCCTATACAAAACAAACGTTCTCTATGCTGCGGAATACCGTAATTTTTACTATTTAATAATTGGTAATGAATATCATAACCACAATATTCTTCAAATGTATTTTTTATAACTTCCCATGTTCTCCCATTATCATGAGTTAGAATGCCTTGAACATTTTCAAAAATAAAAATTTTAGGACAGCATTCTTTAACAACACGTGCAAATTCTCTAAATAGAGTTCCTCGTGTATCCTCAAACCCTCTTCTAAAACCTACCATTGAAAATGCCTGACAAGGTGCACCACCGACAAATAAGTCTATTATTCCGTTATATGGTGTTGCATCAAAATTGTGTATATCCGTATGCCAAGCTTCCTCCCTTAAATCATAATTAGCAAAATATGCTTTTTTACAATTTGGCTCAATGTCTCCAGCAAATAAAAGATCTGTATTTAAATTAAGCCTTTGAAATGCATGTTCTATCGCACCAATGCCACTAAAGGTGGTTCCAATACGTATTATACGGTTGGGGTATTCAAATATCTTATCCAACCAATTTGGACCATTCCAATCAATGTTATCTATTGTGTTTTGAATATTCATTCTACTATCTTTCTTTCTCATCAGTTATCAGCTCCTTCATGTTTACTCCAAGCACTTCACTGATGCGTTGTAGCGTGTCAAGGCTAGGTTGAACACGGTTACAACAATAGCCATTAACAGTGCTAAAGCTTTTTCCTATTTTTTCAGCTAATAGTGTTTGAGACATTTCTTTCTCAACCAAAACGACCTTAATTCTATTCAGTTTCATAAACTTTTGGATTGACGACATTAAAACCTTATACAAAAATAGCTAATTTATTCATAGAATAGTGTGTTTAATACGATATTTATATATTTTAGTAAGATAACACAACGTAAAGCTTGGAATAAGTTTTCAAAACTGGTAGAATCTATAAGTTGATATCTGTTCTAACGTATGTATTTTCATGTTCAAAAAAGCTAGTATACAACTACTCTATACTCAGAGAGAGATTCATTTATATACTTGCTCTAAACAGTATATATGTAATTAAGCCAATAACCAAAATAGAAATAGCCATATTACTATATAGCGGACTCTTCTGCTTGACTTTTTCTTTTTTGCTGTTTGCTGGCTTATCTACTCGATTGTTGTCTCACATTGATAAATTAGATTCTGAAGGCTGTTACCTGTGCGACATGGAGAAATACAATGAGGCGGCAATCTCCGGCTGGTGCGTAATACGCGTGTTGCCGGCAGAACTGCTGACGTTTAAGACTGTGCGGCTCGTTATTCGGGCAATAAAAATCATAACTAAAAAAAATAACAATACAGAATGTCATTACAAAACAAGGGGGTAGATTCTTTTTCGTTGAACATCGATTTTTTCGTTATCGAAAAAATTGCTCTGATTGAGGCAGAGCATGGCTGGAAAGGTTCGCTGATAACATTAAAATTACTTTGCAGAATAGCAAGGAAGGATTTTATTGTCGTTGGGATAAAGATATCTGTCTGCTCTTTTGCCGGAAAGCCGGAATAGAGGTCGATATTCAGTTTATGGATACTCTGTTTCAATCTCTTCTAGAAAGAAATTTCTTTGACACAAATTTGTTTCATAAATTTGGTATATTGACTTCCCGCAGCATCCAAATTCGTTTCTTTGAAGCGACAGTCCGCCGCCGAAAAATAAAGGAAAGTATAGTAGAGGAAAATAAATTTACAACAGCAGCAACACGCGTGCGAGGAGCCGGAAAAAGAACCGGAGAATCTGAATGAAGAACGTGAACAATGGAAAGAAGCCTTGCTGGCGGACGAAGACTGGCAGGCAACGCTGCCGGCACCGTATTCTTCCGGAAATTCCGGTCACCCCGAACGTCCTTCAAGAATCCGGGAACTGATTGAAACCGGTCAGCGTGTCACCGAGATAGCCCTGAAAATCTGTAATTCGCAAGCCGTATGAGTTTGGATAACAGATTACGGCTTGCCGTCGAAGAACGCCGGGTATCGACATACCCGCTACAGGAAATTCTGCCCTACGTGAATCGTATTCTCCTGCAGACATATGCCCTGGTCGGTTTCAAACCTCCCAGCGAGCATGATCTGGGGCTTTTGATAGCCAAAGTCGCCACCGACCAGCAAGAGTCTTATCCTTCTCTGACTTTGCAGGAAGTGGAACTCTGCTTTGAGCTGGGTGCAAAAGGCGAGTACGGCGACTTTATGGGACTGAACCTGCGCACCATCACTCGCTGGCTGAAAACATACCAGACAAGCGAATTGCGTTACCGTGCGGTTGTGGAGCGTGAACGGCAGGTGTTGGTGAAACAGCAAGCGATGGCGATTCTTTTGAAAGAGTTTTTTGACAAAGTGATTGAGGAAGAAGGAGAATTGCTTATGATAACGTAAACCGTGATTCAAAGAATATATTTTATTGGGTTACATTACTGTTCATAAAATCAGGAACTATTTATCTATAGCAACAATTATCTAAAATTATGCATAAAAGCCTACAGGCAGGGAGAAAAATCATACCTTTGTATTAACCCAATAATATTGAACAATATGGCTGCAAAACTTGAACAACGTATAACTCAACATAGAAAGTCAAAGATTGACCTGCAAGATGGGGAGAATAATCAACAAAAGCGAAACCATTCGGATAACCCTATATTTCTTTTAATATAAACCGGAATATTCATATGGATACCCTTTCGAAAGAACAACGACACAAAAACATGGCTGCCGTACATTCTACCAATACTAAGCCGGAAATAATAGTAAGAAAGTATCTGTTTTCCCGTGGATTCAGATACCGTTTGAATCACCCTAGGTTACCAGGGCACCCCGACATCGTTCTACGCAAGTACCGCACCTGTATCTTTATAAACGGTTGTTTTTGGCACGGCCACGAAGGTTGTAAATATTTTGTTATCCCAAAATCGAATACAGAATTCTGGACCAAGAAAATCAACCGTAATATTGAGCGGGATAAAAAAGTACGGAAAGAACTTATCAAAATGGGATGGTATTGTATTACCATATGGGAATGCGAGCTAAAACCCAAAATACGCGAACAGACTCTTACCTCATTACTGTTCACTCTTAATCATATCTTTCTGAAAGATCACACAGTGAGCTATCCTATTAATGAAGATGAAGAATCGTCTATGGTGGCAGAAAAGGATATAACATTTTATGAAACAAAGAATAAGAATACGTTTAATTCAAATAAAAAATAGGTAAAAGAAAACTAAAAAAACGGGACTGCCATCTTTCCCAAGACACAATCCCGCTTCAAATCTAGAATAAATAATAGAGAAGGTTTACGGTTACTTTTCTCTTCCGCCACCCAGTGCATGATAAAGGTTTACCACACTCTGTATCTCAGAAAAACGGTTGGCCGTTTGTGACAGTTGCGCACTCAGTAAAGATTGGCGGGCGGTCAGGACTTCCAGATAAGTAGAAGTACCGTGCTCCATCAGCAGAGAGGTGCTTTTCAAGGCCTTTTCCAGCGAAACGATCTGCTTGTCGAACAAGATCGTTTTCTCCCGGCTTGTCTGATAAGCAACCAACGCATCGTTCACTTCGCTTCCGGCATTCAGTAAAGTCTGCTGAAAAGCCAGGCTGGCTTCTTCCTGTTGTGCCTGCGCGATGCGGTATTGGGCAATGACCTGTCCACGGTTGAACAAAGGCTGTGTCAACGAGCCGACTGCCGAAGCCAGGAACTTACCCGGATTGACAATCATCGCCCCTGCCGAGTTGGTCCAACCCGCACTCCCGCTCAGCACTACGGAAGGATAAAAAGAGGCGCGGGCCTGATTGGTTCCATAGAACGCTGCTTCCAGTGAACGCTCTGCCGAACGGACGTCAGGACGGTTGGATAACATCTGAACAGGAACACCTACCGACAAGTCCTCCGGAAACTGTTGCTCATCCAATGTGCCCCGTTCAAAATAACGGGGCGTCTCGGCCAGCAGCAAAGCCAGACTGTTCTCCACCTGATTGATCTGCTCTTTCAGATCGAGGGCGGATGCCTGTACCTGATAATAAGCAGCTTCCATCTGTGACACGGCCGCCTCATCAGCCATGCCCGCATTCATCAGTGCACGGGTAGAAGAAACCGTTTCACGCCATGCCTCCTCCGTCTCACACGTGATGGCAAGCTGTTCATCCAGCATCAACAGCGTATAATAGGAATTGGCGATTCCGGCTACCAGCTGGGTCCGCACGGCCTGCCGGTAATCCTCGCTTTGTGCGTAAACCGCTTTTGCCTGCAGTTTAGCGTTGTGCATACGCCCGAATATATCAAGCTCCCAACTGGCAGTGACAGGCAGCGAATAAGTCTGTGTCGCCTTGCGGGTATCAAAACTGCTCACGGTACCTTGCGGAGACAAGGCAAACGAAGGCAGGAATGCCAGACGGGCGGACATCAAAGCCGCTTCGGCCTCCTTCACACGGAGCTGTGCCGACTGATAGTCAGTATTGTTCTGCAGTCCCTGTTCGATAAGGGCCTGCAACTTCGGATCGGAGAAAAGCTCATGCCAGTCTCTGTCACCTATTCCGGCAGTGTCGGCCGTCTCTATCCCTTCTCCGTACAAATTGTCGGGTACGGCCGTTTCCGGTTTATATTTACTGTATATACCACAACTGCTCAACAGAACAGTAACTGCGGATAACAGAATTATCTTCTTCATATTTTATTATTTTAGTTGTTTATATCAGACGTGCCACGCTCCGCATTACTTCTCTCCTGCTCCAGGGCCACCTGCACATCGGCTTCTTCTTCCATCGGCTTACGGATCTTCTCTTGTAAAAACTCGAAGATAATATAGAACACCGGAACTACGAATAACAACGCCAGCGTTCCGACTGCCATACCACCGACAACACCTGTTCCCAACGAACTGTTACCGTTGGCACCGGCACCGGAGGAGAACATCAATGGAAGCATACCGAAGATCATCGTAAGCACCGTCATCAGGATCGGACGCAGACGGACCTGGGCGGCAGAATAAGCCGACTCGACAATACCCATTCCTTTACGGCGGCGCTCTATCGCATATTCCGTGATCAGAATGGCCGTCTTCGCCAGCAAACCGATCAACATGATCACCCCTGTCTGCAGGTAAATATTATTCTCCAGTCCGAATATCTTAGCAAACAGGAAACTACCCATCAAACCGAACGGCACGGAGAGGATAACGGCGAACGGCACCAGGAAGCTCTCATATAAACAAGCCAGGATCAGATAAATAAGCAAAATACAAACCACATAGATAAACAGCGTTTTCGCACCACCGCTATTCGATTCTTCACGGGCCATACCACCATATTCATAACCATATCCCGTAGGCAGCGTCTGGGCTGCCACCTCTTCGATGACCTTCTGCACCTCACCGGAAGAATAACCTTCAGCCGGATTCACATTTGCCGTGATAGCGCTGTACAGGTTGAAACGGTTAGATACTTCCGGACCAAGCACCTTATTCAATGTCACAAACTGGCTTATCGGCGCCATTTCCGTTCCGTTGCGAACAAACATATTATTCAGCGACTGTTCGTCCAGACGATATTCAGGGGAAGCCTGCATCATCACACGGTATACTTTTCCAAACTGATTGTAATTGGATATATATGCACCACCACAATAACTGCCCAAGGCATCGAGTATGGTAGCCGGCGAAATACCTGCACGCTTACATTTGGCGGCATCGATATCGACCGACACCTGCGGGAAGTTCATCGCATAAGAGGTATATGCCATCGCAACTTCCGGACGCTGATTCAAGGCTCCCAGGAACTGCATAGTCGAGTTGTAGAAAGCCGTCATGTCGCCACCGGTCTTGTCCTGCAGGTTCAACTCGATGGAGTTACCCATACCATAACCGGGGATCATCGCCGGTTGGAAACTGAATATCTGTGCTTCCTTTATCGCATAGAACTGGGCATTCAGGCGGCCAACCACGGCATCCGACGAATGCTCTTCCCCTTTTCGTTCGCTCCAGTCTTTTAAACGAATAACGATCGTACCGTAAGAGGTTCCTTGTCCGGACATAAGTCCGTATCCTGCCACCTTTGCATAATGTTCTATTTCAGGAGTATTTTTCAATATATCCTCCAGTTTGTCCATGACCTTTGTCGTTTCACCTAACGTACTACCCGGTGAAGTGCTGACATTTACCATGATCACACCCTGGTCTTCCTGCGGAACGAGCCCTGTCTTGGTGCTCGACATCAGAAATGCCAGCAAAACAATAGCAGCTGCAGTCAACGTCCATACCATCCAGCGGTGATGGATAAAGAACATGACACCTTTCTTATATTTGCCCAATACAGCGTTGAATGAAGCGTTATAGGCTGCACGAACTCGTCCGTTAAGACTTTTCGCACTCTTATTTCCATCCGAAGGACGCATAAGTATGGCACAAAGTGCCGGACACAACGTCAAGGCTGAAATCATGGAAAGACCGACTGAAGTCGCCATCGTAATACCGAACTGCGTATAGAAAATACCGGATGTTCCTCCCATGAATGTCACAGGGATAAATACTGCCATAAACACGCAGGTACAGGAAACGATAGCCATCGTTACATCTCCCATCGCATCCTTAGTGGCAAGATAGGAGGATTTATATCCGGCATCGAACTTCGACTGCACCGCCTCCACCACCACGATCGCATCATCCACAACGGTTCCGATCGCAAGCACAAGAGCAAATAAGGTCAGGATATTGATACTGAACCCGGCAATCATCAGGCAAGCGAATGTTCCGACCAGCGAGACTATGATAGATATGGAAGGAATCAGCGTACTCTTGAAATCCTGCAGGAAGAAATAAACCACGAGGATTACCAGTAAGATGGCAATGACCAACGTTTCCACCACATTATGGATAGAGGCGAACAGGAAGTCGTTCGAACTCATCATCGTCACAAACTCCGTTCCCTTCGGAAGATCCTTCTCCATTATATTCATCTGAGCAGTGATCTTCTCATTCACAGCCGTTGCATTGGAACCTGCCACCTGGAATACCATGAACATAACGGCAGGTTTACCGTCCATCTCACTCTTGAAACTATAGGAAAGTGTTCCCAGTTCCACGTTAGCCACATCTTTCAGACGGAGCACCGAACCGTCGCTCTGCGAACGGACAACCGTGTTCCTGAATTCATCCACACTCTTCAAACGTCCGCGATACTTCATCGTGAACTGGAAAACATTCATCGAGTTCTCGCCCAACGAACCTGTCGGCGCTTCGATATTTTGTTCACCGAGTACGGCTGTTACATCCGACGGAACCAACCCGTATTGTGCCATCAATTCCGGTTTCAGCCAGATACGCATACTATAGGTATCGCCCAGCTCCATGACGTCGCCCACGCCTTCTATACGTTTGATCTGAGGGATCACATTGATGTCCAGATAATTGGCAAGGAATGTCTGGTCATAATTACCATCCGTACAGACAAACGAGTTGATCTGCAGGAAACTGGTCTGACGCTTCTGGGTAGTCACACCGATCTTGGTCACTTCGGCGGGCAACAATCCCTGTGCTTTGGATACGCGGTTCTGTACATTGACCGCCGCCATATCCGGGTCCGTTCCCTGCTTGAAATAAACCTGTATGGTAGCCGAACCGGCATTGGTAGCAGTAGACGTAATATACATCATGTCTTCCACCCCGTTGATACTCTCCTCCAACGGCATGATAACGCTGTTCATTACCGCTTCCGCATCGGCTCCCGTATAATTGGCCGACACATAGACTGTAGGCGGTGCAATATCAGGATACTGCTCCACCGGCAGTGTAAAAAGCGAAATAAGCCCCACAGCGAGGATCAGCACGGAAATGGATATAGCCATCACCGGCCGTTTTATAAATATATTACCTTTCATAGCATTACTTTTATTTTACTTGTGTTCCTTCACGTACCAACCCGGCACCCTCAGATACAATTTCATCACCGGCCTTCAAACCGGTCAGCACAACGTATTCGCGTCCGTCATTTATTCCGGCTACGGTAATTAACGTAGAAGTTGCTTTTCCGTCTACAACTTTATATACAAGGGTCTTATCCTGCATCTGAACGGTCGCCCCCTGCGGGATAACGATGCAGTCTTTATAGGTGCTCGGCATGATCACACTACCGGATGCCCCGCTGTGAAGCAGGCGCGACTCATTCGGGAAGACCGCACGGGCCACAACCGTACCGGTCTGCCGGTCGATCACGCCACTGATAGATTCTATTTTACCTTTCATCCCGTACAACGAGTTATCATTCAACTGAAGATCCACTTCCGGCATATTCGCCAGAGCATCGTCCATCGTCCCGTGCTGCCGGGTCAGAGCCAGAAGCTGGTTCTCGGTCATGGAGAAATAGACATACATATCCGAATTATCAGACACCGTCGTCAACGGCTGCTGGAGGGTCGGTCCGACCAATGCTCCGGCACGGTATGGCAAAGCTCCTACAACACCGTTCGTAGGGCTCTTCACCTCCGTATAAGACAGATTATTGCGGGCATTCACGACCTGTGCTTCCGCCTGCACCAATTGTGCCTTGGCTGTGAGAAACGTATTTTCAGCCGTTTTCAGGCTAAACTCCGAAACAACCTTCTGCGCATATAGTTCCTTCGAACTGTCATACGTCAATTCTGCTGTCCCCAATCCGGCTTTTGCCGCTTCCATATTGGCTATAGCCGTTTGCAAAGCTGCCTTATAAGGAACCTGGTCTATGATAAAAAGTACTTGGCCCCGACGCACTTTCTCCCCTTCCGACACACAGAGCTTCTCAATAGTTCCCGATACTTGCGGATAGATATCGATATCCTGCCGCCCCCGGATAGTCGCCGAGTAGGAAGTTGAAAGCTCTTTATCAGCCAACGCCACTTTCATCACAGAATAAGAAGGTTTCACTTGTACATCCGGTGTTTGCTTACAGGATGTCATCCACATCGTACAACCGACAATCCCTATCAGTCGTATCCAATTCCCATTTACTTTTAGCATACTATATTATTCTTTATAAAAATTGCATCAAAAGTAGACGATGCCGATAGATGTTTAATAACACAAAATTCCCGAATACTGTCCCATTTTCTGTATTACAGTTTTTTAATAGCCTAAACGTCAATCAGTAGACTTTTGGAATAAAAAAGATGAGAAATAGAATATCCCGGTTACTCATTTAATGCTCATCTTTACACCGATAAATGCAAACAGTATGGATAATAATGTAATAACAACGATAGACGTTGAGGATTTCAAGGACTTTAGTCACATGATAGATTATGTAGACGAGGATGTTGTAGCTGCCCGCAATCTGGAAGATATTTCTTACAATAATATTACCATCAGATTGAATTTCTTCCTTATTATTTCCTGTGTAGAAGGATGTATCCAGCTAGACATGAACAATAAGACCTATTTGCTTAACAAAGATGACATTATTATTTGTCTACCGACCGCGATACTGAGCCAGACAAAATTCAGTTCCGGCCATAAGCTCAGGATTATGGGATTTTCTACCAACTTTTTACATCGTGTCGTAAAAAGAGAAGAAATATCCAACAATATCTTGTCTCATATTCATAAAAATCCTCTGCGGCATATTGAAGAAAAAGACAAATCGCCGGTTAAACTATATGAGGACCTTATTATAAAGAAAATAAACGATCCGTCTATCCATTATAAGAAAGATGTGTTACATTATTTATTTTCAGCCATATTCTGCGAGATGATGGCCGCAATCTATGAATATTCAGACACCGAACTGGAGAATGAAGAGGAACCGGAAACGGGTATAAAAAGGGCTTCTTATGTTTTCAAATGTTTCATTATGGAGGTCTCGAAAGACAACGGATTCCACCGGTCGGTTTCCTATTACGCCGACCGTCTCTGCTATTCGCCCAAATACGTATCCTTTGTCGTCAAGCAAGCCAGCGGACGGACCGCTCTGGAGTGGATAAACGACTCTGCCATAGAACAAATAAAGTATCAATTGAAACATTCCGACAAATCGATCAAAGAGATAGCGGACGACTTCAATTTCTCCAACTTATCTTTCTTCGGAAAATATGTAAAGAAACATTTAGGTGTATCGCCTACCAAATACCGGGATGTGCCGGAAGATATAGGCATTTATTGAAAATGAAGAAAAGAGGCCGCCTGGTTAATGTGCGACCTCTTAAAATAAAAACCGGATTGTCCTAAAATCCCTTTCCAAACAATCCTACAGTTTAATTATGAATAATAAATGCTTCACAAAGTATAGTGCCCTGCATTAATCCCCTACTGTGTCTTTATAATCTGATACAAAGATAACGGGGAAACATGCCGGCATAGCAACGAATAGTTCCTCATAAATGTTCCATTTTCTTCCATTTACCATTTTTAAGAAATTTATCCGTACCTTTGAAAGGGCAAACAGGCCCTATAAAACAATGAACTTATCCGATAAAAACGATAGACATTATGGCAGATAATTATCTTGAGAAAAAGTATGAAGAGTTTCAGGCGAGAAAAAACGGAGCTGGTAAGAAAAAGACAAATTCCATTCACAAAATGCGGAGGGTATTCGTGACCGGCGGAGCCGATGGCATCGGTAAAACAATTGTCAAAGCATTCCGAATGGCGGGTAACCGTGTAGCTTTCTGCGATACCAATGAGGTTTTGGGAAAAGAGACTGCCGAAAAAACAGGGACAACCTTTTATCATGCCGACATTTATGATAAAGAAGCACTTGACAACTGCATGCGCCATATCCTGCAAGAATGGGACGATCTGGATATCCTGATCAACAATGCCGGCACCATCGGATATTCATCGATCACAGAAAGCAGTGTGGAAGATTTTGAGCGGATTCTGTCAGTCAATCTACGCTCGACCTTCCTCACATCGCGATTATTGGCAATCCATCGTCAGTCTCAGGCGACTCCCAATCCTTACGGAAGAATTATCAATATCTGTTCTCCACGCAACCAAAATGAATCCGGAAATGAAGGTTATGCAGCCTCCAGAGGGGGCATTTATTCTTTAACCCAGACACTTGCCCTGTCACTTTCCCCCTATCATATTACAGTCAATTCTATTATGCCGGGTTGGATACAAATGTGCGGTTATGAAGATCTTCGCCCTGAAGATCAAGCCCAGCATCCTTTCGGCAGGGTCGGGAAGCCGGAAGACATTGCACGTATATGTTTAACTCTCTGCCAGGAAGAAAACGACTTTATCAATGGGGAAAACATTACAATCGACGGAGGCATGACAAAAAAGTTCACCTGCTTTTAAAAAAACAACAAAACCTATTGAGTTACATTGAAAAACAACAAATCTGACGATTTATTATTTAAAACATCGTACCTTTGTCCCCAACACTAAATATTATGTACATATGAGACTGACACGCAAACAAACAATCTGTAACATCCCCATTCTAAAGATCAGGGATTATTTCGATCACATCAGACCCGCCAAGATTTCACCAGATATGATCCGCGAGCATTTTGAATTAAACCAGGAACAAACTGACGAATTGATACAGGAACTGTTAAATAACGAATACATCGAGCCGTCAGAAGGAAAATACCAACTGACAATTAAAGGGCATGCCCTTTGTGTAGCCCGGTATACCTCTCCCCTTAACAAAGCCAAAGCAGACAAACTCTTTAAAGAATTTATGGAGCGGGTTGAAGAGGTCAATACAAATGAATATTATTTGTATAAAGTATCCAAAATAGTCCTGTTCGGCAGTTATATCGATCCGGAAAAGACAGACTATTCAGACATAGACATTGCTTTCGAACTGAGTCCTAAAATAAAAAATCACAAAGAATTCGATAGACTGAACGACCTGCGCCTTGCCGAAGCCGAAGCTGCCGGAAAAACTTTTACATCTTTTATCGACCAGATAGGATATACCGAACGTGTTGTAATACTTAAACTGAAAAACAAAAGCCGATACATCAGTCTCCACCGTATGGACGACGCTATACTGAAGATTACAAAAACCAAGCAAGTTTATCCCTGAAAATCACCTGATATCTGAGATTCCTTTATATATTTGTTTCCTGTAAATAAACAGTATGTATCATATATAAAGTTCGAAGATCATGAAAACGAAAACATTCATAGCACTGGTACTGATCATTTGCTCCATTTCTTTTTGTAGTTGCGGAAGTTACATGACCAGCAAAAGTGCTATCATGAAGATAGAAAAGGGGATGACCAAAAAGGAGGTTGTCAGTTTACTTGGAGAACCGGATTTCCGGCGCTTCGACGAACAAATGGAAGAATGGGAGTATAAAAAGATAAATGCACTCACGTCGGAAACAACCATTGTCATAGTTGACTTTATCAATGAAAGGGTCAGTAATATGAACTCTTTCAATGGTGACAACTATCCTACTCCTCCTGTAGCCGTTTTCCCTCCCAATGACGGCAATTACGGAGAACCATATCCTCCGCACCCGAATGGTCACGGAAGACCTTCGAGAGCCGTAAATGAAAGAGAGTTTCAGCAACTATACAATAAAGTCAAACAGAAACCTTTTAAAGACGACCAGCTGGAACTTCTCGAAATGGGAGTTTCCAATAAATATTTTACTTGTAAGCAGTGTGTACGTCTTATGTCTATTTATACATTCGATGACGACAAACTGGAGGTATTGAATATAGTTGCTCCCCAAATCATCGACTTCGAAAATCAGGAAGAAATCATCAAATCTCTGAGTTTTATTTCCAGCGAAGAGAAAGCTGAAAAAATACTACGCCGGGCAAGAAAATGAATAAATTCCATTTTTTTTCTTCCGCGGTCACGCATGTACCGCTACCAGAGAAGTTCACCTATCCGTTTCATTACACGCCCCATCCATTATGCAGGATGGCTGCAGAAGAAGTACAAAATTACCTGCAATGTAAAAAAGACTGGGAAAGCGATCTGAAGCAAGGCAAGATGTTCGGTGTCCTGATCGTACAAACATCTGCAGGGGAGGTCGGGTACCTGGCTGCTTTTTCCGGTATCCTGGCTGGAAAAAACCTGCATGAGTATTTCGTTCCCCCCATCTATGATCTGCAGCAGCCACAAGGATTCTTCAGTATCGGAGAAGAGCGGATCTCTGCCATAAATAGCCGTATCGAACAGCTTCAGTCTTCCCCTGATCACCTGGCTGCCTGTCAGAAACTGGACGAAGCTGTTGCTTTGGCTGCCAAAGAGATTAATGTTGCCAAAGAGGAACTAAAGAAAGCTCAGCAGAGACGTGAAGAAAGACGCCTCAACAATCCGGACGAGCACGAACTTTCGGCTATGATACATGAAAGCCAGTTTCAGAAAGCGGAGCTAAAACGACTGAAACAACAATGGAATGAGCGTATTGCTGCCATCCGGACAGAAACGGAGACATTCAAATCTGAAATAGAACGACTGAAAACGGAACGTAAAACCCGTTCGGCAGCTTTGCAACAACAACTTTTTGAACAGTTCAAAATACTCAATGCCAAAGGAGAGGTAAGAGATTTATGTGACATTTTTAAAGAGACGGCACAGAAAACTCCGCCTGCCGGGGCCGGAGAGTGTGCTGCTCCCAAGCTTTTACAATATGCTTATCTGAACCGACTGAAACCGATCGCCATGGCTGAATTTTGGTGGGGCGATTCACCCAAAATGGAAATTCGTCATCACGGATATTTCTATCCAGCCTGTAAAGGAAAATGCGAGCCGATACTGAAACATATGTTGCAGGGATTGGATGTGGAGGATAACCCGTTACTGACAGACTTACACCGCCATACGGAACTTGAAATATTGTTTGAAGACGACTGGCTGCTGGCTATCAATAAACCGGCAGGAATGTTATCCGTTCCCGGTAAAACCGATGCCGATTCAGTTTATCAACGATTAAAAACACGGTATCCCGATGCTACCGGCCCCATGATCGTACACAGGCTCGATATGGCTACATCCGGAATCTTATTAGTTGCAAAAACCAAAGAGGTACATCAGAATTTACAGGCGCAGTTCAAAAACCGGACAGTGAAAAAGCGTTATACGGCATTACTCGATGGTGTAATTGCAATTGATAACGGAATTATCGACTTACCTCTTTGCCTCGACCCGTCAGATCGTCCCCGCCAGATCGTTAGCGAAGAATACGGAAAACCTGCCATAACAGAATACCAGGTCCTTTCCTATAATAAGAATCAAACACGCATTGCTTTTTACCCGCTTACAGGCCGTACGCACCAGTTACGTGTACATGCTTCTCATCCGCAAGGTCTTAATACACCTATTGTCGGTGATGAACTATACGGGAAAGGAGCCGACCGTCTCTACCTGCACGCTGAATTTCTGAAATTCCGGCATCCAATCTCCGGAGAAATAATCCGGATCGAAAAGAAAGCTGATTTTTAATCATTAAGTTATTATTGTATTTCGACAAGAACGGTAATTCCCCACATCCACAGGGATAGTGGGGAATTTCCCCCGTATAGGTGGGGATTTTCGCCCATGTATACGGGGAGTTTTCCCCATTGGGATGGGGAAAAATTTCCGCTACAATGGACTTTCTGTCACCTATAGATTAATTTCGTACTTTTGTTCTCCACATATATATATTCAAAACTAATATGATTTCAGCAAAAGATTACGACGAATTACTACAGTTATGGGAAGCTTCCGTAAGGAGCACGCATCACTTCCTGACAGAGGAAGATATACAATATTACAAACCTCTGATACGTAACGAATATTTCCAGGCAGTAGAACTACACATCATCAGAGACGAACAAACACAGCATATCGCCGCGTTTATGGGGTTAAGTGAAGATTTGATTGAAATGCTTTTTGTCCACCCTTCTCAACAAGGCAAAGGATATGGAAAGAAACTGGTTGAATTTGCCGTACGGAAAAAGAATATCCGGCAAGTAGACGTAAACGAACAGAATGAACAGGCTTTGCATTTTTATCTGAACCGAGGGTTTGAGGTTATTTCCCGAGATGCCATCGACGGTCAAGGGAAACCTTATCCGATCCTGCATATGCAATTAAAACCGGTCCGGTTAAGAAAAGCAGAACCCGAAGATCTTCCGGAACTGCAATGTGTATTCGAAGAAAGTGTCAGAACCTCCTGCTGTAAAAATTATTCTCCCGAACAAATAGATGTCTGGATAAACCGTGCATCCCCCGAACGTTGGAAGGAATTATTCAGTAGCGATCTGCAGTTCGTCATTGCAGAAGAAACAGACTCATTTCGGATCACAGGATTTACGTCATTCAATCAGCAGGGATATTTACACAGTATGTTTCTTTTACCTCAATTCCAGAGGAAAGGGATCGCCACATTCTTATTGGATTATGCAGAAGATTTCGCACACCGGAACCAACTCCCATCTCTTTTTGCAGAAGTCAGCCTCACGGCACGCCCTTTCTTTGAAAAACACGGATTCATTGTTGAAGAAGAACAAGTCGTTAAAATAAAGAATATCGAAATGAGTAATTTCAAAATGCGTAAGTTCTTTACTCAAGATTCATAAATACAAAAAAAGGAAAATCATTTCTGATTTTCCTTTTTTTGTAGTCGGGATGAGAAGACTCGAACTTCCGACCTCCACGTCCCGAACGTGGCGCGCTAGCCAACTGTGCTACATCCCGTTTTTGATTACGGCTGCAAAGGTACAACAATTTTTGAATCCACAAATACTTTTGCTGTTTTTTTTCAAAAAAAAGTGCATTCACCCCTTCAAATTCTTTTAATACATTTTTTTCGACATTTTTTTCATGAAACGTTTGGAGTGTATCATTTTTTCCCTACCTTTGCACCCGTTAAACAAAACAAACGGTACCATAGCTCAGTTGGTAGAGCAAAGGACTGAAAATCCTTGTGTCCCCGGTTCGATTCCTGGTGGTACCACTGAAAATCAAGCAGTTATCTAAAAGATGACTGCTTTTTTTATGTAAACCTTCCTGCTTTTTTATTTAATCCTATCCTATTTTCTGTATTTTCAGTAGTCTGTTTAAACCGATGTTTAAACCAGTATTTAAACCATGAGTATTACAATCAATGTCGTATGTTACAAATCTAAAGTATTGAAAAACAATGAAAGTCCTTTAATGTTACGTATCTGCAAAGACAGAAAAATGAAGTATCAAAGTTTGGGTATTTCCATTAATCCCGTTCTATGGGACTTCAAAACGAATAAACCTACTTCAAAATGTCCCAACAGAGAATTTTTTATAAAACTCATTGCTGAGAAAACAAAAGCCTACACAAACAAAATTTTAGAATTAAAGGCTATGGAGAAAGATTTTACCGCAACTACCCTAGTGGAAAAGGTCACTAATCCTATTAAAGTGAAAACCGTTGGAGATGTCTTTCTTGATTATATCGGAAGGCTTACAGCGGAGAAACGCACAGGATACATGCTTTCTGTCAAACAGGTTTATAATTCACTCCTAAAGTTCAATAAACATCTGAATATCTATTTTCCTGATATTGATATTTCATGGCTACGCAAATACGAAACTTGGCTACGCTCAAACAATATCAAAGAAAATACAATCGGTATTCGTTTCAGGACTTTGAGAGCTATTTATAATCTGGCTATTGAGGAAAATATTGTTAAGGCTGAATATTATCCTTTCAAGAAGTATAAAGTATCCAAACTACATGAAGAAACAGTCAAAAGAGCTATCACTAAAGAGGATATAAATAAGATTCTTTCTTACAAGTCTAGTAATCCGTTTACAAGATTACCTATTGACCTGTTTACTTTCTCATATTTCATGGGTGGAATTAACTTCGTGGATATGGCATACCTTACAAAAGATAATATCATTGACAATCGGTTAATCTATTCCAGACGCAAAACAAGTAAGTTGATAAAACTACCATTACAGCCAAAAGCCATTGAACTGACCCAGAAATACGCTGATCCTGATAATCCCTACCTATTCCCTATCCTGTCTACCTTCCATAAAACGGAACAACAACAGAGAAACAGGATACATAAGGTCATAGCAAAGGTCAATGACCGTTTAAAAGCTATTGGAGAAGAATTGAACTTACCTATTGAATTGACAACCTATGTGGCTAGGCATTCATTTGCAACCTCACTAAAAAGATCAGGTGTAAACACTTCTTTAATTAGTGAAGCACTAGGACACAGTTCAGAAAGAGTAACACAAATCTACCTTGACAGCTTTGGCAATGATCAGATGGAAGATGCAATGAAGAATCTGCTTTAAACGAAAGAATCCTGTTTCCAGCAATGGGAGCAGGATTTTTTTCTACACCGCTAATATCATACCTTTGCCGTAGAAACAAATAAAAATTATGGCACTAAAACAAGACAATCCATTATTAGCATACGTATTCCAGCATTTTGCTAAATATCAGGCTGTAGTTGAAACTGATGAAGACGGCTTCACTTATCTGATAAATAGTTGGTATCCTATGGGCTTTGCTCACTGGTATGAAGATATTGTTAAGTCTATACCATTTAAGAGGGAAGATTATGACAAGCATAAACCTTTACAAGAACTTCTAACAGAACTGGATTTAAATAAAGAATCCTTCTGGGGATTAATATTGTATCTCTATGATTTCATAACTGATGCTTGTAAGAACCTGTTATCCCCTCAAAAGAACCACAGGGATATATACAATGAATTTGTCGCATTTATGAGGGAGAATCATTCAGAAGTCAATTCCATAACCTTTGAAACAGCCAGTAAAAAGAAAATAACCCTTACTGACCCTTTATTACTTGACGTTTTGAGAATGGAATTTGAATTGCAGAATTTCACATCTAAGCAGCAGGCAGAATTTGAGAAAGAATATCATACATTATCAGCAGCAGAAAAAGCAGATTCCAGAAGAAAGACCAGCTATTTCTTTGCTCATCACCTATCTTTATTCTTACAGATTGATGGAATATCCAATATCAAACGCAGAGATAAAGCCAAAATATCCAATAAAGAGAAGGAACTAATCCTTTGTCTCTTATATGTCTGTAAGTTCTCTGACAATCCAGAAAACTACTTAGACTTAGGCTATTACAACAAATTAATGAAAGACTTTAAAGACCAATCCATGAATATGTCCAATAAATATGGACTGGAAATAAGCCTAGATTGGAGGTTCCCTGAATAAAGGATACAAATTGCGCCCATAAAATTTATCCTATATACCTGTCAGAATCGCCATACTTTTGCAGTGTAATCAACAACGAGAGGCCTCAAGTTTACGATTGTAATTTAAAAGTTTAACAATTAAAAAATAAAAAGACATGAAGACTGTAAAAGAATTTCAGGCAGAAGTAAAGAGAGAAGAAAGCGTATTGAACCAGTTGGTAAAAAGAGGTGCAGCCTCTTCTGTTATCGAAGCACAGAAAGAAGCTGTTAAAGTCGCAAACAGTAAACTTGAGGCAGCATTAAACACTCCTACTGAAAAAGCAATTCAATCAACAGCAACAGCAGGCTTTGTAACATTCAATGTCGTAAAAGATGGTGAGACTACAAAAGAATCAAAGAAAATTGCATTCGTAAAACACAACAGACCTGTTGACACAAAGCGAGTTGACAAATACATTTATATCATTGCTCAAAACAAATACGAAGAAGCATATCCTATCATTGTGGCAGAAGCAGAAAAAGTTCTTGAAAAAGAATATGCAGTTGTTGATGTTAATGGAAATACAATCGATAAAACAACAGCAACAGATTATTATGTAATCCTTGACGGACAGCACAGAGGTACTGCATTCGCTAAATTGGCTGCTGCTGGTGAAGAAATAGAAATTCCTAACGTTTATATCCGTAATAAAGAAAATATCGGTGAATATCTGGTTGATATTAATGAGGCAGCAAAAAGTTGGGATAACAAAGACAAATTTGCAGTTGCTGGATTAACAGCAAAAGATGAAGCATTTATCACTATCTCTGAAAAAATTGGAGAAGGATTCAACCCTTCAACAACAGCTCTGATTTATTTAGGAAAGAAACTTTCTTCAAAACTATTGAATCAGGTATTAAAAGGTGAAGATGTTGAGTTTCCTAAAGGTGCAAAATTTAACAAAGACCGTGGTAATAAATTTATTACCCTTTGCAAAGCAGCTGGAATGGAAGTAAACCTGATAACAAAACATTACTATATTGATGGTTTTAACTCATATGCAGCCTCAACAAATGAAGATACGGCTTTTGGAGCATTGAAAGAGATTGGCAAATTGAATGATTTCCAGAAAAGAATCAAAGCAGTGAAAGATGGTAATGATTTTATTCAACTCTTAAAAGAAGTCGCTTAATAAACAGGGTTCAGCTAAATGCTGAACTCAACTTCTAAAAAGTTTGGAGGCTTTTCCAAGTAAAGGTGAATCCTCCAACTTTTACATTATCACCAATAAACCCAAATGCTGATATTCTCTTTATCTGGTATAAACAGGAAAGCAAGCTAGGAAAATCAGAACGTAAAGCATACTTCCAGTTTAATTTTTATACTTTTGGGATAAAATTCGAGTGCGGGTATATAAAAGAGACATTCTTCAAAAAAATCCCAACACCCTAATTTTCAATCTTAAAGTAACAATTGACATTGATTTTTTCCATCATGGAGACAGAAGAAATAAAAATATCTACAAATGAATGGCTTACAGACGCTTTAAAGAGACAAGGATATAAAAATATCCCATCTAACGTGATTTTGGATAAAACTTTAACAGGATTGGGAGCTACATATACAGAACTACATTCACAACGCAACTCCATCATACTGGAACCCAATGTACCTGTTATCCTTGAAAAAACGAAAGATAATCCTGATTGGTTGGCTGTCTGGGAAAAGTGTACTCAAAAACAAGTTGAAACTTACTTAAAATCTCCAAGTAAGAACAAGAAACTCATTTGTACTCCTGAAAGTTTCCTTAAAATCAGGAAAGCGGCAGACAAACTGCATATCAATATCTATTCTGATTATTTCTGTCTAATGGATGAATGCGAAAAATATATTCAAGATGTTGATTACAGAAAGCGAATCACACAGCCAGTATATGATTTCTTCCAATTTCAAAATAAAGCGTTGGTTTCTGCAACTCCTTTAGAAATGAGACACCAAGAACTTGTCAATCAGAATTTCAGGAAATTAAAGATTATCCCTGACTATGATTACAGAAAGAATCTGGAACTTATCGTTACTAACAGCTATGACAAGACAGTCAAAAGCAAATTAGACGATTTACGGGATAGTTCTTGTATCTGTATATTCCTTAATTCAACAAATGGGATAAATAAGATTATCAACACATTGCAACTGACTGATTATAAAGTGTTTTGTTCCAATCAGAGCGTAAACAAGTTGAAAGAAAGAGAGTTTGAGGATGTATATGAAATGCTTGAACCTTTGGCAAAATATAATTTCTTTACTTGTCGTTTCTTTTCTGCTTTGGATATAAAGTTAAAACAAAATCCTGATATTTTAATACTTACAGACTTGAATGAAGCCATTTACACAATGATTGATCCTTTTACGGAAGCGATTCAGATACAAGGTCGTTTCCGTAATGGCTTCAATTCACTAACCCATATCTCAAATGTCAAGATTGATTTGGATATAAAGAGTAAAGAAGCTATTGACAGCATGATTGAAGAATCTAAGATTACATATTCAGATTTGAAAGACAGACATAAACAAGCAACAGACAAATATAGAAAACAAGCCATATCCAAAGATATGGAAGCCGTAAAATATGCGGATTTGCTGGATGAACAAGGAAATATCAATTATTTCTCTGTTGATAACCTATATAATGAAGAACGAGTAAAAGCCTACTATACTTCTGATATATCTCTTTTAAATGCTTATGAAGCAACCAATTATTTTAATGTTAGATATTCTCCAGTTATTGAACCTATTGGAACAGACTTTCTGTTAATTTTGAGAAAAGCAAAAACAGATATAGAAAAACGAAGAATCATTGCTTGTCAATTGGATAAACTATATTTTGACTTTAACAGAGACGATAAATTAGATATTTCATTTTATGTGAATATTTTAAAGAAAGAAGAACAAGGCTCATATACTATTGATGCTTACCTAAAGATAGGAAAAGAAGGTTTGGAGAAAGCTGAATATAAAAAAGGTGCTATTGACAAAGCTGTAAAGAAATATGATAAAGAAATACACCGCTTCTTACCAAAAGTCTTAAATGATATACAGGCAGAGTTTGAACTGAATGTTCCAATGGAAAAAACAGAAATAAGAGAGCGTTTGGAAATGCTCTATAAGAAACACCACATTATATATACTGTAAGACTAAATACAATTGAAGATTACTATCTGGTGAGAGACAGTCACTCAAAAAAGCCAGCAGAGTATGTTCTTACGCAGTTTATTTCAAAGTTGGGATAAAATCCGAAGCTGGGTATATAAAAGGAAAAACTTCCAGAAAAATCCCATGACTGGAACAAGTAAAGGTGAAGCATACATAGAATATGATTTCTCACTTTACATGGAGATGGTAACGCAATATAATGAAAAACGGGTATTCCCAGAAATGGGGATACCCGTTTAGATATTGAATATTATCATGGTAAGTGGTTAAGATGAACGTTTCTTCTTCTTAACCAATTTCTTTTTAGGAGATTCTTCA